>Ga0182005_1000072_pt1 | contig 84500 bp, 84 predicted proteins | sample Sormic07211103_1_FD_123021 | JGI IMG/M metagenome (GOLD analysis project Ga0182005, IMG submission 123021) | Rhizosphere microbial communities from Sorghum bicolor, Mead, Nebraska, USA - 072115-103_1 MetaG | ecosystem: Host-associated > Plants > Roots > Rhizosphere | place: USA: Nebraska... | reverse complement strand
CCCAGCAGCGGTTCTTTCAAGGTATAGACCTTGCGCTGCTTGCCGTGCGGCGTCAGGTCGCAGGAAAACACCTGGCCGTCATCCACCAGCGCCTGGTTGGCGGCGAACACGAATACATCGCAAGCGCGGCCGACTTCGTACAGGCTGTCCTTCTTGCACAGCCCCGCTTCCGCCGTGATCAGGTCGGAAATGGCATCGGTATTGGCGCGCAGCAGCTCAGAAGCGCGCAACATGATGCGCGACCGTTCATAGCGCGTCAGCGGCGAACGGAAGGCGCGCGCCGCCTGGAACGCTTGGCGGATGTCTTCCACCGTGGCTTTCGGCACCGAACCGACCAGCGCGCCGTTGAAAGGGTTGCGGATTTCTATGCGGCGCGGGTTGCCGACCAGCTTGCCGGCAATCCGCATCTCTTGGTGTAAAGGCTCGCCTTGCTTGAGCTTGCTCAGTTCGGTCAGCATCATGTCCTCAGTTCTGTCGGTCGGCGTGGAGAAAATTTATTGCGCGCTTATCGGATGAAATTCATGGGATGGAATTCATGGGATGAAATTCGTGGCCAGGAAAAATACATCGAAATTGCGCAGCCGGTGGCCGGCCGGGATGGCGCCCAGCTTGCGGTTGAACATCAGCGGCACCCGCTGTTCGGAAATGCCGCCGTGCGAACGCAGCGGCAGTTTCAGCTCGGACAGGTCATGGCGGCTGGCGGCGGTGCCGATCACGGTCAAGCGTTCGCTGACCACCACCAGGTCGCCGATGCGGTCCGGCGGCAGTTCGAAACGCTGCGCCGCCTGTTCGCGCGTGAGCACCAGCTCGATGCCGGGGATGGCGCGGATCTTGTCGGCGATCTCGGCAGCGTTCGAGGCCGCGCCGAGATAGACGGTCGCGTAGGAGCCGAGCGCGCCGTGGTGCACCACATAGGGATCGGTAATCGGCAGGATGACGCGGGTTTTCTCGACGCCGACCTTGGTGTCCAGCACATCCTGCAGATACACCACGTTGGCATTGCCGGCGCTGTCGGTCTTGGCGTTCATGCCGTGGTCGGCGGTGAGGCCGATCACCGCGCCCAGCGCATCGAGCTGGGCCAGGTAATGGTCCATCATGGCGTAGAAAGCGTTGGCGCCGGGCGTGCCGGGAGCGTATTTGTGCTGGATGTAGTCGGTGGTCGACAGGTACATGATGTCCGGCCGTTCGCTCGCCAGCAGCTTGACGCCGGCGGCGAACACGAACTCGGACAGTTCGGCGCTGTACACCGACGGCAGCGGCATGCCGACCAGTTCCAGCAGGTTTTCTATGCCGTTCTGTTCCAGCGTGGCCTGGTCGGCTTTTTCCGCGGAAAAGCAGATGCCGCGCATCTTGTGGCCGAGCAGTCCGCACAGCTTGTCCTTGGCGGTCACCACCGCAACCTTGGCGCCGGCTTCGGCGAAGGCGGCCAGGATGGTGCCGGCGCGCAGGTACTTGGCGTCGTTCATCATCACTTCCTGCCCGGTTTCCAGGTCGTAGAAGTAGTTGCCGCAGATGCCATGCACCGATGGCGGCACCCCGGTCACGATCGACAGGTTGTTCGGATTGGTGAAACTCGGCACCACGCAGTCGGCGCCCAGCACCGTGCCCTGCTCCGCCATCTTTTTCAGGAACGGCGCGACGCCGGCCTGGATTGCCTGGTTGATGTATTCCTGCTCGCAGCCGTCGACGCAGACCACCACCAGCGGCTGCCGCATCGATTGATAACTGCGGCCATTGACATTAAGGGTTCTGGTATTGGACATGGCATTGCTTTCGCTGTGAGTCGGACTTGCTTGCAGGTTTTACCTCAAGGTGATCGGCGCGGCCGAGGCAGTTTTTGCCTGAGCCTTGTGCATGCGGTTGCGCCCGGCCACCGCGTGTTCGCGCATGATGTCGCCGGCGGCTTGCGGATCGCCGGCGGCGATGGCCTCGACGATCTTGTGGTGTTCGGTAGTCGAGGTCGGCAGGCTGCCCTTTTGCGCCAGCGCCGAGCGGCGGAACAGGCTGAGCTCGTTGACCAGGCGGCGGTAGGTATGCAGCAGCTTCTTGTTGGCGGTGAACTGCACCAGCGCATCATGGAAGGCCAGGTTCAGTTTCAGGTAGCCGTCGACGTCGCCCAGCGCCACCATGCCGTCCATGCGATCGAGCAGCGTGCGCAGCTCCTGCAGCTGGGCCGGCTTGATGGCCGCCGCCAGCTTGCGGCCGATCAATTCATCCAGCGCCGCCCGCACCTCATAAATCTCGTCGGCTTCTTCGACCGAAATCTGGCGCACGAACACGCCGCAGTTTTTTTCCTGCTGCACCAGCCCCGCCTCTTCCAGCGCGCGAAAAGCCTCGCGCACCGGACCGCGCGACACGCCCAGCATTTCCGCCAGCGAAACCTCGTTGAGCTTGTCGCCAGCGACCAGGTCGCCGGTGAGGATCATGCGCTCCAGCTCTTTCTGCACTAACGAAGGCAGCGAGTTTTTCTGGACCAGGGCGATGGTGTTCATGGTGCGGTTGGCGGTCATGGCGTTCTTTTTAAACGTTCGGTGATTGCACTTTAACTCAGGCAAGTGTAGATTGTCTACAATATACATGAAACAACGTGTGATATCAAACCAAGGACACCCTCATGAGCCTGCATAGCCGCGATCCGATTCTGCTGACCCCCGGACCACTGACCACTTCCCTCGCCACCAAGAGCGCCATGCTGCAGGACTGGGGCTCCTGGGATGCTGCCTTCAACGCCATCACGGCCAAAGTACGCAAGCAATTGCTCGACATCGCCAATGCCCACGAAAGCTATGTGTGCGTGCCGATGCAGGGCAGCGGCACGTTCTCGATAGAAGCGGCGATCAATACCCTGTTGCCGCGCAACGGCCACATGCTGGTGCTGATCAACGGCGCCTACGGCAAGCGCATGGCGAAAATCGTCGAGATGATGGGGCGCCAGGTATCCGTGCTGGAAACGGCCGAGGATGTGCCGACCACTGCCGCCGATGTCGAGCGCGCCTTGGGCAACGACCGCAGCATCACGCACATCGGCGTGATCCATTGCGAAACCAGCACCGGCATCCTCAATCCCCTATATGAAATCGCTGAAGTGGCGGCGCAGCACAAGAAGAGCCTGATCATCGACGCCATGAGTTCTTTCGGCGCGCTGGAAATCGATGCGGCGAAAATCGGTTTCGATGCGCTGATCGCGGCCAGCGGCAAATGCATTGAAGGACCGCCGGGCATGGGCTTCGTGATTGTCCGCAAGAGCGTGCTGGAAAAAAGCGCGGGCAATTCAAGGTCGCTGTCGCTCGACCTTCACGATCAGTGGACTTACATGGAAAAAACCACGCAATGGCGCTTCACGCCGCCGACCCACATCGTGGCGGCTTTTCACGCGGCATTGAACCAGTTTTTTGCGGAGGGCGGCCAGCCGGCCCGGCTGGCGCGCTATACCAGGAACTACGACACCCTGATGGCGGGCATGCGCGAACTGGGGCTGATCCAGTTTCTGCCGGCAAAAATCCAGGCGCCCATCATCGTCACGATGCATGCGCCGAATAGCCCCAGTTACGAATTCAAGGATTTCTATAACCGGGTGCGCGACAAGGGCTTCATCCTGTACCCAGGCAAGCTGACCCAGGCCGAGACTTTCCGCGTGGGTTGCATCGGTTCTATCGGCGCGGAGGAAATGCGGCAGGCAGTGCACGCGATCGGCGATGCACTGCGCGAGATGGGGATCAAGGCAAGGAACGCCGGCAACCCTTGACGATGCAAGCCGGCCGGATATTGCGGAGACGGGGTCCGGCTAGCTTATGCGCAACCGTGGCCGCCCGCGGCCTTGGCTGTCATCGGCAGGTCGCGGCCGGATTCCCGGGTATGGCCGGCGGCTTCAAGGCGCTGCAGGTAGTCCTCCCACATCGCCTCCTGGTCCCGCCCTAATTTGTACAGATAGGCCCAGGTATAAATGCCGCTGACGTGGCCGTCGGAAAACGTCGGCTTGACGGCGTAATTGCCGACCGGGTCGAGCGCCGCCATTTCGACATTGCGCTTGCCGGTCTGCAGCACTTCCTGCCCGGGACCATGGCCGCTGACTTCGGCGGAAGGCGAATACACGCGCATCAATTCAAACGGCAGCAAAAACACCGCGCCGTCGTCGAAGGCGACTTCCAGCTTGCACGACTGCTTGTGCACTACGAATGACACCGGCACAGGCGCCGGGGCTGATTGCTTGGAACCGGTCATTGGGATTGCCCGCAAGTGAAATTAAAACTGCTCGGAGATGGCGGAGCGCAATGCGCCCAGCAAGGCCTGCCGTTGCTCCAGCGTGGCTGGCGATGGCTGCCGTTGCGCCTCTGCCCACACCGGACCAGGAAAATGGGCGTCGTCCGCATAGCGTGGAATCACATGCCAGTGCAGATGCGGCGTCATGTTGCCGAGGCTGGCCAGGTTGATTTTTTCCGGCTGCATGACAGCGCGCACCACCGACTCCACCTTGCAGACCGCAGCCATCAATGTGCTGCGATCGGCAACCGGCAGATCGGTCATTTCCTTCACGTGGTCATTCCAGATGACACGGCAAAAACCTGGATAAGAGGCATCATCGACCAGCACCACGCGTAATTTTTCGGCGTAATGGAGTACTTCCCCGCCGTCGCCGTTGCACAGTTCGCAATCGGCTGAATGCATTGCCATGGTCACACCAGGATCCTTTCAATGCCGCCGTTGTTGGCGCGCGCAACGTAGTCCGGCAGCCAGTTCTCGCCCAGCAGGTGGCGCGCCATCTCGACCACGATGTAGTCCGCGGTGGTGCCGGAATCATCGTTGTAGCGCGACAGCCCTTGCAGGCAAGACGGGCAGGACGTGAGGATCTTGACGTCGCCGCCGAAACCGTCGGCGCGCAGCTTGTCCGCGCCCTTGTTCATCTCTTCTTCCTTGCGGAAACGGACCTGGGTCGAGACATCCGGACGGCTCACGCCGAAGGTGCCGGACTCGCCGCAGCAACGTTCGTTCTTCTCGATCTTGGTCCCGCTGTCGGTGGTGATGAGCGCATTCACCGTCTTCATCGGATCCTGCAGCTTCATCGGGCTGTGGCAAGGATCGTGGTACATGTAGCGCGTGCCGCTGACGCCCTCCAGCTTGAGATTCTTTTCCAGCAGGTATTCGTGGATATCGATGATGCGGCAACCCGGGAAGATCTTGTCGAACTGGTAGCCCTGCAGCTGGTCGTAGCACGTGCCGCAGGAAACGATCACGGTCTTGATGTCGAGGTAGTTCAGGGTATTCGCCATGCGGTGGAACAGCACGCGGTTATCGGTGATGATCTTTTCCGCCTTGTCGTAATCGCCCGAACCGCGCTGCGGATAACCGCAGCACAGGTAGCCCGGCGGCAGCACGGTCTGCACGCCGACCTGCCACAGCATCGCTTGCGTAGCCAGGCCGACTTGCGAGAACAGCCGCTCCGAACCGCATCCCGGGAAATAAAACACGGCTTCGGTATCGGCGGTAGTGCTCTTCGGATCGCGGATGATAGGCACGATCTTGTCGTCTTCGATATCCAGCAAGGCGCGCGCGGTCTTCTTCGGCAAGTTGCCAGGCATCTTCTTGTTGATGAAGTGGATGACCTGTTCCTTGATCGGCGCCTTGCCGACGGTGGCAGGCGGTTTCTTGGTCTGCTTCTTGGCGAATTTCTTCAGTATGTCGTTGCCCAGGCGCTGCGCCTTGAACCCCCAGTCGGTCATGACCTTGCGCGTCATGTTGATGGTGGCCGGATCGGTGGCGTTCAGGAAGAACATCGCAGCCGTGGTGCCGGGATTGAACGATTTCTTGTTCATCTTGCGCAGCAGGTTGCGCATGTTCATCGAGACGTCGCCGAAATCGATGTCGACCGGGCATGGCGTGACGCATTTGTGGCAGACCGTGCAGTGGTCGGCCACGTCTTCGAATTCTTCCCAATGCTTGATCGAGATGCCGCGCCGGGTCTGCTCTTCGTACAGGAAGGCTTCCACCAGCAGCGAGGTCGCCAGGATCTTGTTGCGCGGCGAATACAGCAGGTTGGCGCGCGGCACGTGGGTGGCGCACACCGGCTTGCATTTGCCGCAGCGCAGGCAATCCTTGACGCTGTTGGCGATGGCGCCGATATCGCTTTGCTGCATGATCAGCGATTCGTGTCCCATCAGGCCGAACGACGGCGTGTAGGCATTGCTCAGGTCGGCCTCGAAACCGGGCAGGTTGAGCAGCTTGCCCTTGTTGAAACGGCCTTCCGGATCGACCCGCAGCTTGTAGCTGCGGAAATCCTTGATCTCGTCTTCGGTCAGGAATTCCAGCTTGGTGATGCCGATCCCGTGCTCGCCCGAAATCACGCCGTCCAGCGAACGCGCCAGGGTCATGATGCGCGCCACCGCGGCGTGCGCATCCTGCAGCATTTCATAGTGGTCGGAATTGACCGGCAAGTTGGTATGCACGTTGCCGTCGCCGGCATGCATGTGCAAGGCGACGAACACGCGGCCGCGCAAGACGCGCTTGTGGATCGCGCTGCATTCATCGAGGATCAGCTTGAACGAAGCGCCGTTGAAGATCTGGCGCAGCAAGGCGCGCACTTCCTGTTTCCAGGACACGCGCACGGTGCGGTCCTGCACCACGTCGAACACGGTGGCGCCGGGCTGCTGCAGCAGGCGCTGCTCGAACACCAGGCCGAGTTTTTCCAGCCCCAGCGCGGCCAGCTCGTCTTTCGCATCCTTGAGCGGCTTGTCCAGGTTGGCCAGCAGGTAAGTCCAGCGCGCCTGCACGTCGACCAGCAATTGCTCCGCCTGGTGCACGCGGTCTTCCAGGATCTCGGCAGCGGGAATGTCGTCGCCGTCGGCGTCGTCGCCCTTGCCCAGCGGCAGATTTCCCTTGAGCAGGAAATCGCGCAATTCATCCAGCAGCTGCAGCTTGTTCTTGGCCGACAGCTCGATATTGATGCGTTCGATGCCGTCGGTGTACTCGCCCATGCGGTTGAGCGGAATCACCACGTCTTCATTGATCTTGAAGGCGTTGGTGTGCTTGGCGATAGCGGCCGTGCGGGCGCGGTCCAGCCAGAATTTCTTGCGCGCTTCCGGGCTGACCGCAATGAAACCTTCGCCGACCCGGTTGTTGGCCATGCGCACCACTTCCGACGCCGCTTGCGCCACCGCGTTTTCATCGTCGCCGACGATATCGCCGAACAAGGCCATCTTCGGCAGTACGCCGCGCTTCGATTTGGTGGTGTAGCCGACCGCGCGCAGGTAACGCTCATCCAGGTGCTCCAGGCCAGCCAGGATGGCGCCGCCCTTCCTGGTTTCGGCATCGAGGAAGTCCTTGATTTCTACGATCGACGGAATCGCATCGCGCGCCTGGCCGAAAAATTCCAGGCAGACGGTGCGCGTGTGCTTCGGCATCTTGTGCAGGATCCAGCGCCCGGAGGTGATCAGGCCATCGCAGCCTTCTTTCTGGATTCCCGGCAAACCCGCCAGGAATTTGTCGGTCACGTCCTTGCCCAGGCCTTCCTTGCGGAATACGCGGCCGGCGATTTCCAGGACCTCGGTCTTGAACGGCTTTTCGCTCGGCCGGCCCTTTTCCGCCGGGTGGCGCCACTCCAGCTGGAAGCGCGCCAGCGGCGTGTCGTGGATCTTGCCCAGGTTGTGGTCGAGACGGGTCACGTCCAGCCAGTCGCCGTTCGGATCGACCATGCGCCAGCTCGCCAGGTTGTCGAGCGCGGTGCCCCACAGCACGGCTTTCTTGCCGCCGGCGTTCATGGCGATATTGCCGCCGACGCAGGATGCCTCGGCCGAGGTCGGATCGACCGCGAACACGAAACCGGCTTTTTCGGCGGCGTCGGACACGCGCTTGGTGACTACGCCGGCGCCGGAATAGATCGTCGCGTACTCTTTATCGAGCCCTGGCAGGACGGCCATTTCGACTGCGCCCAATTCCTCCAGTTTTTCAGTGTTGATGACCGCCGACAACGGCGTCAGCGGAATCGCGCCGCCGGTATAGCCGGTGCCGCCGCCGCGCGGGATGATGGTCAGGCCGAGTTCGATGCAGCCCTTGACCAGGCCGGCCATTTCATCTTCGCTGTCGGGCGTCAGCACCACGAACGGATATTCGACGCGCCAGTCGGTGGCGTCGGTCACGTGCGAGACGCGCGACAAGCCGTCGAACTTGATGTTGTCCTTGGCGGTGTAGCGCCCCAGGATCTTGTTGGCGCGCTTGCGCAGATCGTAGGTCTGGCGGAATTCGTCGGCGAAGGCGGCGATCGCCTTGCGCGCGGCGGCCAGCAGCGCTTCCACATTCTCGCTGCGTTTTTTCGCTTCTTCATCGCCGACGGCATCGCCCTCGCCGGTGACGATACGGCGCTTGTCGACTTCGCCGAGCCGATGATGCAACGCATCAATCAGGGCTTGGCGGCGCTTCGGGTTATCCAGCATGTCGTCTTGCAAATACGGATTGCGCCGCACTACCCAGATGTCGCCCAGCACTTCATACAGCATCCTGGCGGAACGGCCGGTCTGGCGCTTGCTGCGCAGTTCGTCGAGCAGGCGCCAGGATGCTTCGCCCAGCAGGCGGATCACGATCTCGCGGTCTGAAAACGAGGTGTAGTTATAAGGAATCTCGCGCAAGCGCGTAGGAGCGGCGCCTTGTGGCGCGTCTGACAATAATGCCTGGATTTTGACTGGGGCGTTCATTGGTCTATGAAAGTTAACTGCAGCTACTGAATCCGCATTTTAGCTTATCGCGCTGCGTCACGAGGGCAAGATGCCGATTTGTGCAGCGCAAGGCACTGAGCGGCTGCGGATAGGCAAACGCAATGAAATCAATAAAAACAATCAATTTTCATATATCAATAGTATTTAACTACAATTCACCCATACCCATTTTTTTCAGGAGCCATCATGTTTAGCGAGATCATCAGCGAAATCCTCGACAGCATTTCCTGCACATTGGCCGACTACGGCCAATGCAAAGGCTGAATCACCCTACCCCGGAGGCAAGCCATGACACCCGTTTCCTTATCGCGCAGGAATCCCTATTTCGGCATTTCCTACCTGCTGCGCCAGCGCGCATGGCCGTTGCGCATGCTGCCCTACCTGATCTTGCTGCTGATCACGCCGGCGATGTTCTGGGCCGGCCTTTCCGCGCTCTGATCAAACCCGCCGCAGTTCGGCGGCGATCTCGGCGGCGATCCGGCTCTTGTTCCGGTTCACGCCAGCCACCTTGCGACTTGTCGCCAGAATCCGTCCGGCACGTTCATCAGCAGCCAGACGACGAACACATAGCGCGCGAACTTGCCGACCGCCATATACCCGACACAGGGCCAGAACGGCAGCTTGAGCCAGCCGCCCAGGGTGCAGATCGGGTCGCCTATGCCCGGCACCCAGGCCAGCAGCATGGTCTTGGCGCCGTAACGCTGCAGCCAGTTGAACCAGCCGCTGCCGCGCTCGCGGGCAAATGCCTGCTTGGCGCCGTAACCCATCCAGTAATCCGCCACGCCGCCTAGCGTATTGCCCGCGGTCGCGACCAGGATCACCGGCCAGAACAGCGCGCCGTTGGCCTTGATCACGGCAAACACGGCCGGCTCGGAACCCAGCGGCAGCAGGGTGGCGGCGACAAAACTGATGATGAAGACGGAAGTCAGGCCGACCGTCGGCACGGCGAGCGTCTTGAGCAACCATAAAACAGCGGATTCGATCATGGAAAACTATTCGGGGAAAGACGGCAGACCCGGCCGCATCCGAATAAATGGCATGCGGCCGACAAAACCTGGTGACGATTAAAAGCCGTCCATTATAATGATCCGCTGTTCCCCCGGCCTGATCCTGTTGTCGAGCGCGCTCGACACCCTCAATTTGACAACGACATGACCACAGATTATTTGCAGAAGATCCTCACCGCCCGCGTCTACGACGTCGCGGTCGAAACCCCTCTTGAACTGGCGCCAACGCTCTCGAAGCGTATTGAAAACCAGATTTATTTCAAGCGCGAGGATGTGCAAAGCGTGTTCAGTTTCAAGCTGCGCGGCGCCTACAACAAGATGGCCAGCCTGACCCCGGCCCAGCTCAAGCGCGGCGTGATCTGCGCTTCGGCCGGCAACCACGCGCAAGGACTGGCGCTGTCGGCGGCCAAGCTCGGCTGCCGCGCCGTGATCGTGATGCCGACCACCACGCCGCAAGTCAAGGTCGACGCGGTGCGGGCGCGCGGCGGCGAAGTCGTGCTGTTCGGCGACTCCTACACCGACGCCTACAACCACGCGCTGACGCTGGAAAAGAAACTCAAGCTGACCTTCGTCCATCCTTTCGACGATCCGCATGTGATCGCCGGCCAAGGCACGATCGGCATGGAAATCCTGCGCCAGCACGCCGGGCCCATCCATGCGATCTTCGTCCCGATAGGCGGCGGCGGTTTGATTGCCGGCATCGCCGCCTATGTCAAGGCGGTGCGGCCCGAGATCAAGATCATCGGCGTCCAGACCACCGATTCCGACGCCATGGCGCGCAGCCTGAAGGCAGGCCGCCGCGTCACCCTGGCGGATGTCGGCCTGTTCGCCGACGGCACTGCGGTCAAGCTGGTCGGCGAAGAAACCTTCCGCCTGGCGCGCCTGCATGTGGACGAAGTGATCCTGGTCGATACCGACGCCGTCTGCACCGCGATCAAGGATGTATTCCAGGATACGCGCAGCATCCTGGAACCGTCCGGTGCGCTGGCGGTGGCCGGCGCCAAAGCCTATGTCGAACGCGCCAAGGCCACCCGCAAGCCGGTCAAGGACCAGACCCTGGTGACGATCGCCTCCGGCGCCAACATGAATTTCGACCGCTTGCGTTTCGTCGCCGAAATGGCCGACATCGGCCAGCTGCGCGAAGCCGTGTACGCCGTCACCATCCCGGAACAGTTCGGCAGCTTCCGCCGTTTCTGCGAGCTGGTAGGGCCGCGCAACGTCACCGAATTCAACTACCGCATCAGCGACGAGAAAGTCGCGCACGTGTTTGTCGGCGTGCAGACGACCAGCGGCGAAGAAGCCAAGCAGATCGCCAGGAATTTCGAGAAGCACGGCTTCAGCACGCTTGACCTGACCCATGACGAACTGGCCAAGGTCCACGTGCGGCACCTGGTGGGCGGCAAGAGCCCGCTGGCGGAAAACGAATTGCTGTACCGCTTCGAGTTCCCGGAACGTCCGGGCGCCCTGATGCGCTTCCTCAATTCGATGGCGCCCGACTGGAACATCAGCCTGTTCCATTACCGCAGCCAGGGCGGCGACGTCGGCCGCATCCTGGTCGGGCTGCAGGTGCCGAAAAAAGAGATGAAGATCTTCCGCACTTTCCTGTCCAGCCTGGGTTACCGCTATTGGGATGAAAGCAGCAATCCGGTCTACAAGCTGTTCCTCGGTTAAGACGCCCGGCCACGCTCCCGATAGGCGCCGTCAAGCGGCGAATATCGGGGAGCCGTAGCTTATCTGGCAAAATACTGCTTTTAAGCACAAGCAGAAGCCATGACTATCCCCAACACGCCTGACGCCTCGCCGCTGGGCAAACCCGCCGCCTACCAGGCCCAGTACCAGCCTTCGCTGCTGTTCCCGATTGCCCGCCTGGGCAAGCGCGAGGAAATCGGCGTCAGCGGCACGCTGCCGTTTTTCGGCGTCGACATCTGGAATGCGTATGAGGTGTCCTGGCTCAACCTGCGCGGCAAGCCGCAAGTGGCGATCGCCACTTTCACGGTGCCGGCGGATTCTCCCAACATCATCGAATCGAAGTCGTTCAAGCTGTACCTGAATTCCTTCAACCAGACCAGGCTGGCGGACAAGGACGCGCTGCTGCAGCTGCTGCGCACCGACATATCGGCCGGTTTCGGCGCGCCGGTGCATGTCGCCCTGACCACGGCCGAGGCCTTTTCCGGGCTCAAGCTGCAAGAACCGCAAGGCTTGCTGCTGGACCGGCTCGATATCGAAGTGGGCGAGTACCAGCCGAATCCGTCGCTGCTGAAAAGCGATCCGGACCAGGTTGTGGTGGAAGAGACCCTGGTCTCGCACCTGCTGAAATCGAATTGCCTGGTCACCGGCCAGCCGGACTGGGGCAGCGTGCAGATCCATTACGTCGGCGCCGCCATCGACCAGGAGAGCCTGCTCAAGTACCTGATCAGCTTCCGCGAGCACAATGAATTCCACGAACAATGCGTGGAACGCATATTTATGGACCTGATGCGCAACTGTCGGCCACAAAAGCTGTCTGTATATGCGCGCTATACCCGGCGCGGTGGTCTCGATATCAATCCTTGGCGCAGCAATTTCTCCACCTCCCAGCCGCCGTTGAATTGGCGCCAGGCAAGGCAATAATTTACGTTCGGTTACAAACCGTATCAAAAAGGCAGCACTCAAGCGACTAAATGGTAGTAATTTGGTCGGGAATATTGACGTTCGTAGGATCAACGTCTACCGTACGACCTCGCCGTAAAGGATTCTTTTGCTTATGATAATTTTTTCTCGTTTTCCCGCCCTCAAGCACGCTGCCTTGATCTCTTGCATTACAGCACTGGTCACCGCGACTGCTCCAGCCCAGGCCCAGGAAACCCCGGACACCACCGGCTGGTTCAGCAAAACTCTCTCGCAGACCAAGAATCGTCTCGACAACATCGTCGAAAACGGCGACATGGAAGTGTATCTGTCGGGCTACGCCTATCACGGCCGCCGCACTTATACCAAAGAGCGCATCGAAGAACTGAATGAAAAGGCCTGGGGCCTGGGCGGCGGCCGCACCATCCGCAACGCCGACGGCAACGACGAATCGCTGTACCTGTTCGCGATCCGCGACTCGCATTTCAAGCCGCAGATCATGGCTGGATATGCCTATGAATGGATCTGGAATGTCCCCAAGACGCCGGTCGAAGTCGGCGCCGGCTATACCGCCATGATGATGAGCCGCCAGGATTATTTCGGCGGCTTCCCGTTCCCGATCGCCTTGCCCGTGGTCTCGCTGGGCGTCAAGGGAGCCAAATTGATGGGATCTTACGTGCCTCGCCTGTCGCAGAACAAAGGCAACGGCGACGTCTGGCTGATATTTGCGCGCTTTGAAGTTAAATAAAAGCCATCGCCCGGTTCCAGCAAGACCATGCCCGCAAGTTGGTGTTGTTGGCCGGAATCAAGTCTATAATCCGGGTTGGGAGCCATTAAGACCGTAGCCTGGGCTATGCTGACTCGGGCCAGGATCGGGAAGGCGTTACCATGACAACAGCTGCCGCACGCTATCGCGGCTAGCAGCGCCAGCCCGGGATTGGCATGTTTTTGAAGTGCTGCGGCCATATTAGTGGTGGCTTACAATGACTTAGACACAACCACCCGTATTGTGCCGCATACCAATTTGTATTATGACTAATCTTGCAAAAATCCTGCCTGCACAAAATGTAGCGCTGGATCTGGAAGTCTCCAGTAAAAAACGCGCCTTCGAACAAGCCGGTTTACTCTTCGAAAACAATTGCGGCATTGCCCGCTCTACCGTCTCCGACAACCTGTTTGCGCGCGAACGCCTGGGTTCCACCGGCCTTGGCCATGGCGTCGCCGTGCCGCATGGCCGCGTCAAGGGATTGAAAGCGCCGCTGGCCGCCTTTGTGCGCCTGGCTGAGCCGATTCCGTTCGAATCGCCGGATGGCGAACCGGTCCGCTTGCTGGTGTTCCTGCTGATTCCTGACAACGTCACCCAGCAGCACCTGGAAATCCTGTCGGAAATCGCCGAGATGTTTTCCAGCGACGCCTTCCGCTCCATCCTGAGCAGCGATCCCGATCCCGCTTCGGTGCACGCGCACATTGTGGCCTGGCAGCCCATGGGCACGGAAAATGCGACATAATTTAAATTAAGACATCATCCTGTCTGAGTCGCCTGCCGGCGATCTAACCCCTTAACCACGTCAGACGCCGACCATGCCAGTTTCCACGCCCCTCTCGATTCAGCAGCTGTACGACGAAAACCGCGAATCGCTGCAGCTGGGCTGGTTTGCCGGCTTTCCCGGCGGCGAGCGGCTGATTTCCGGCGATGCCGCTTCGGCCGCCGACCAGGTGGGCCACCTGAACCTGATCCACCCGGGCCGGATCCAGGTCTTCGGGCACCAGGAAACCGAATACTACCAGCGCCTTTCGGCCACTTCGCGGGTCTACCAGACCGCTGAACTGGTGGCTGGCGCGCCGCCCGCCTTCATCATCGCGCAGGGCCTGGCGACGCCGCCGGACATCCTCGAAATCTGCGATGAAAAGAACATCCCGCTGTTTTCGACGCCGTTGCCGGCCGCGCAGGTGATCGACTACCTGCGGGTATACCTGTCGAAAAAACTGGCGCAACGGATCACCATGCATGGCGTGTTCATGGATGTGCTGGGAGTCGGCGTGCTGATCACCGGCGAATCCGGGCTCGGCAAAAGCGAGCTGGGGCTGGAACTGATTTCGCGCAGCCACGGCCTGGTGGCCGACGATGCGGTCGAATTCGCCCGCATCGCGCCGAACATGATCGAAGGCCGCTGTCCGCACCTGCTGCAGAACCTGCTGGAAGTGCGCGGCCTGGGCCTGCTCGACATCAAGACCATCTTCGGCGAAACCGCGGTGCGCCGCAAAATGCGCCTCAAGCTGATCGTGCACCTGGTGCGGCGCGCAACGCTGGAAGAAAACTACGAGCGCCTGCCGCTCGACGCCCATACCCAGGAAGTACTGGGGCTGGCGATCCGCAAAGTCATCATCCCGGTGGCCGCCGGCCGCAACATCGCGGTGCTGCTGGAAGCCGCGGTGCGCAACACCATCCTGCAGCTGCGCGGCATCGACACGCTCAAGGATTTCATCGCGCGCCAGCGCATTGCGATGGACAGCGACAGCGATCTTTAAAGATAGCCGGCAGGCCGCCCACGCTCTCGACTGCCGTAGTTACGGTATCATTGTGCAATGCGCATAATTCTCATCACCGGTATTTCCGGTTCAGGTAAATCGGTCGCTCTTCGCGTGCTCGAAGACGCCGGTTATTTTTGCGTCGATAACCTGCCGCCCATCCTGCTGCGCGACCTGGTCGCCACCCGCATCGACGAAGGCGCCCAAATGCTGGCGGTAGCCACCGACGCCCGCAGCGCCGACTCGCTGGCCGGCCTGCCCTCGGATATCCGACAGCTGAAAGCCGAAGGACACGACGTCAAGGTGTTCTTCCTGACCGCCCAGACCGAATCGCTGATCGCCCGTTTCTCCGAGACCCGCCGCAGCCATCCGCTATCGCACCGCCTGCGTCCCGGCCAGAATCCGGCCGACCGCCTGACCCTGACCGAGTGCATCCTGAATGAACGCGAGATGCTGGCCGGGATCGAGAGCATCGCCCACACCATAGATACGTCGAACATGAGCGCCAACCGCTTGCGCAGCTGGATCAAGGAGCTGGTCTATACCGAACCGGCGCCGCTGATCCTGCTGTTCGAATCGTTCGCCTTCAAGCGCGGCGTGCCGCTGGACGCCGACCTGGTGTTCGACGTGCGCATGCTGCCGAATCCGCATTACGACGTGAAACTGCGGCCGCTGACAGGCTGCGACCAGCCGGTGATCGCGTTCCTGGAAGACTTGCCGAAAGTAGGCGACCTGCTCAACGACATCCGCAATTTTGTCGAAAAATGGCTGCCGTCGTTCAAGGATGACAACCGCAGCTACCTGACGGTAGCCATCGGCTGCACCGGCGGCCAGCATCGCTCGGTCTACATGGTGGAGCGGCTGGCGGAATATTTCCAGGTATCCGAACGCGTGGTGCGGCGCCATCGCGAACTGGCCAGGCGCGCCGGCGACAATTAGCCGGCCGCGCAGTCCCCGCAACGCAGTTCACTCTCTCTCTGCAGTCGACGTCACAACCTATGCCCGAAAATAATTCCTGGATACCGCTGTTCCCGCTCAATGCGGTGCTGTTTCCCGGCGGCGTCCTGCCGCTCAAGGTATTTGAAACACGCTACCTCGACATGCTGCGCGAATGCATGAGGCTGGAGCAGCCGTTCGGCGTGGTGCTGATCAAGTCGGGGCAGGAAGTCGGCAATGCCGCCGAGCCTGAAAGCGTCGGCTGCCTGACCAGGATCACCGAGTGGGACATGCAGGACCTGGGCGTGATGATGCTGCGCACCGAAGGCAGCCAGCGTTTCCGGATCGTGCAGCAGCGCGTATTGTCCGACCAGCGCCTGGAAGCACAGGTAACGCTGATCGACTCCGACGCGGCGACGCCGCCTGACGAAGCCCACCTGCAATGCGCCAGCACCTTGAAACTGGTGATCGACAATATCAACAAGAAAGGCCGCGCCGCGCATGGCGAGAATTTCGCCAGCCCGTTTGCCTTGCCGCTGCAATTCGACAATGCCGGCTGGGTCGCCAACCGCTGGTGCGAAATCCTGCCGATTCCCTTGAAGGCGCGCCAGAAGCTGCTCGAACTGACCGACGGCCGCGAGCGGCTCGGCATAGTCCATCAATATCTGCGGCAGCACCACATCATCTGACAAGCCGCTTCAGGCAAACAGGTCCGCTTCGCGAAAAACTTCCAGCAGCAGCTTCTTGACCGGCGCCGGCAACGGCGCGTCGGCCAGCTTGTCAGCCGGATACCAGACATGGTTGGCCTGCGCGACGCTATCTAGCCGATGCTCAAGGGCGATCTGGAACGGCGCTATCTGCAATTTGAAATGGGTGAAGACGTGGGTAAACGGCTGCAGCGGCTCGCACGATGCGACCGGGCCGAAAGCTGCGGTGGCGCGATTGAGCGCAGCGTCGAAATCGTCTTTCGAGGCAAGCCCCGGCGCAATTTCCGGCAACGACAGCAAGCCGCCCCAGATGCCGCTGTCGGGGCGCTGCTCCAGCAGGACCTGGCGGCGGTCGACGATCACCAGCATGCCGGTATGTTTTTCGGGAATCGCTTTTTTCGGTTTGCGCACCGGCAGCTGGCTGACCCGGTCGGTCGCCAGGGCGACGCAGCGCTGCGCCAGCGGACAGGCCTGGCAGGAAGGTTTGCTGCGCGTGCAAAGCGTTGCCCCCAGGTCCATCAGGCCCTGGGTATACGATTCCACGCCCTGCTCCGGCAACAAGGCCACGGCACGGCGCCACATCGCATCTTCGATCGGCTTGGCGCCGGGATAACCGTCGATGCCGAACACCCGGGAGAATACGCGCTTGACGTTGCCGTCCAAAATCGCAGCCTGCACGCCGTAGGAAAACGCCGCAATGGCGGCCGCGGTGGAACGGCCGATGCCGGGCAGCTCTTGCAGCAGCAGCGGATCGCGCGGAAATATCCCGCCATGCTCAGCCACCACCCGCTGCGCGCAGCGATGCAGATTGCGCGCCCGGGTGTAATAACCCAGGCCGCTCCAATGCGCCATCACCTCTTCGCTAGGCGCCGCCGCCAGCGCCTGCACGTCGGGAAAACTGGCCAGGAAACGCTGGTAGTAAGGAATCACCGCGGCCACCTGGGTTTGCTGCAGCATGATTTCCGACAGCCAGACGCGATAGGCGTCGCGCGTCTGCTGCCAAGGCAAGGCATGGCGGCCGTGCTGCTTCTGCCATGTGATCACCGCGGCGGAAAATGACGGGTCGGCAAACTGGCCGGCCGCTTCGCTGCTGTCGATAACTACACGTTTCATCTATACCGCGACTTTCATTGGCGCCATTTCCGTTCCCAGCGCATTCCTTAAATCCGTTTCCAGCGCCACCAGCGTGTTTCTTTGCGCCGTCAATTCGTTCTGCAGCATCTCCACCGACTGGATTTTTTCTTCCAGGCTGTCGATCGCCACATGCACCCGCTCGATCGAATCGGTGCGCTGCTTGAGCTGCGACTTGTGGGCGCGGATCTGCTCTTCCAGCGGCGCCATCACCACCTTGAGCCAGGCATCGACGTCGCGGTTGGCCTGCAGGAAACTCTGCTTGACGCGCGAGGCGATCGAATCGAAGAACTTCTGCATCAGCACGACCTGGCTGGTCTTCACCAGCGTCACCGTGCCGAACTGGCGATGATAGGCGGTCTCGATCACCTTGATCTCATTGCGGTACTTGTCCAGCGAAAATGCCATGGGCGTCGACAAGGCCAGCCCGTGCTCGGTCGAGAACTTGCGGTACATGATGGTCATCATTTCCGAAATTTCATCGGTCTTCTGGCCCGACAGCATCAGGTTTTCCTGCGCCTTGTCGAAAAACTCCTTGACCGCATGGCGGAAGCCGGCGGTGAACATGCTGCCTTCCATGGTCTCGCGCGTCTTGCGGATTTCTTCTTTCAGCAAGCCCATGCCGAGCGTGGTGAAGACGCCGGCCGACAGCCGCGCGAACACCATGCGCGTGCCTTGCAGCTTCAGCAGGCTTTCGTCGAATTCCTTTTTCTCGATGTCGATCCGTTTCATCATGTGGCTGATGATGGAAGTGTTCTTGCCGCGCAAGCTTTTCAATTCCAGGAGCTGCTCGACCACGCTGCGGATATGCGCCGACATCAGGGCTTGCTTGGTGACTGTCAGGTCATGGATATCGCCGATCAGCTGCGAACGGATGATGTCGCGCTTGGCCGGGATAAGCTCGCGCGACAGGGCATTTTCCAAAGCCGGCAAGCGGCTTTTCCTCAGCAGGTCCGGCTCGCCGTTGATCTTGCCGACCAGGCCCTTCTGGGCCGACACCGGGTACACCTGCGTCTCCGCCAGGCCCAGCGTCTGCGCCACGCTCGACACCTGCTTGCTGATCTGCTGCTCGACCTCGAACGGTGAACGCAGTTCGTCCCACATGCTGTCGATCTTGTTCAGCACCACCATGCGGCCGGCGCCGCTGCCGATGTGATGGCGCCAGACATCGACGTCGCTCTTGGTGACGCCGGTGTCCGCCGCCAGGATGAACAACACCGCATGGGCGTTGGGAATCAGGTTGAGCGTCAGCTCCGGCTCGGTGCCGATCGCGTTCAGGCCCGGCGTATCGATGATCACCAGTCCTTCTTTCAGCAAGGGATGCGGGAAGTTGACGATGGCATGGCGCCATTGGGAAATCTCGACCCGCCCCAGCACGTCGACCGCCAAGGCCGCGTCCGGATCGTCTTCGTCGTACAGGCCGTAGCGCTTGGCCTCTTCCACCGGCACCCATTTGGTCAGGCTGACCTGCTTGAATGCTTCCAGCATGCCGTCGGTGGAGGATATATCCAGCGGCAACACGGTCCAGACGTGATGAGCGCCCTTGTAATCGCTGGTCGACTGCGATTCGGCCCGGGTTTCTATCGGCAGCAGGCGGATGCATGACGGGAAAGACGCGTCATACAGCAGCTCGGTCGGGCACATGGTAGTGCGGCCGGCGGCGGACGGCAGGATGCGCTGGCCGTAGTCGGCGAAAAAGATGGCGTTGATCAGTTCTGACTTGCCGCGCGAAAATTCCGCCACGAACGCGATCGACAATTTGTCGTCGGTAAGGCGCGCCAAGGCTCGGCTGATACGCTGTTCGCTGGCCACGTCCGACAATTTCGAGGCGCTGGCCCACGTCTGGTAACGCCGCAATGCACTGGCTACGCCGGTGCGCCATTCACTGTATTCCTGGAATTTTTGGACTAGATTGCTCACTATCTCTCTCGCCTATTTTCTCTGATATTTATTTCTGACATTTTTTGCAATAAAACGTCGAACGCTGCCCTTGTTTGATCTGCGTAATCAGGGTGCCGCAATTTCTACAAGGCAACCCAGCACGATCATAGACGAAATAACTCTGTTGGAAGTAACCGGATTGCCCATCGGCCCCAATAAAATCACGTAAAGTGCTGCCGCCCTTGTCAATTGCGGCCGCTAAGATTATCCGAATGGCATCAACCAGCCGTTCATAACGTGCCAGGCTGATGCGATGGGCCGGCGTTTTGGGATTGATGCCGGCGCGGAACAGGCTTTCGGACGCATAGATATTGCCTACCCCGACCACGATATCGCCGGCCAGCAGCACTTGCTTGATCGGCGCGCTGCGGTTGCGGGTCTTTTGAAACAGGATCTGCGCCGAAAAAACATCTTCCAGCGGCTCCAGACCCAGCCCGGCCAGCAGCACATGCTGCTCCACCGGCCCGTCGGCGTCGGCATGCCAGAGCACCGCGCCGAAACGGCGCGGATCGGTCAGCCGCAGCAGCTGGCGGCCGACCGCCAGGTCGAAATGGTCGTGCTTTTGCGGCTCGACGCCAAGCTCCAGGATCCGCAAGTGGCCCGACATGCCCAGGTGGATGATCACGGTGCCATGGTCGAAACGCAGCAGCAGGTATTTGCCGCGGCGGCCGGTGCCGCGTACCTTGCGGCCGACCAGCAGCGCCGGCAGGTCTAGCGGAAACGGCCAGCGCAAGCCGCGGTGGCGAAAGGTGACGGCAGTCACCACGCGGCCGTCGAGATGCGGCGCGACGCCGCGGCGGGTGACTTCTACTTCAGGTAATTCTGGCATCGTCAGGCATCGTTGGAAAAGCGCGTCCGGAATGAAATGGCATAATCGGCTATAAACTTTTTGAAACAAATCCAGGGGCGGCCGCTGCGCGCTGCTCTCTGGTTGGGCGTAAAATCAAGCTTACCTTTGAATGCCAGGACATATCCCTTGAAAAAAACCCTTGCCATTGTAACGCTCTCTACCTTGCTGTCGGCTTGCGCCGGTGTAACGCCAGGCAACGATGCCGCAAATCCTGCTGCCAGCACGCCGCCTGCGGCTACTCCTGCAGCAAGTCCCGAGCAGATCGCAAGCCGCAAGCTGGCAACCAGGGCAACCCCGGTCAAACCGCCGGAAGAACATCTGCCGGCGGTGCCGCTGACCAAGGAAATCCTGTTCAAGGTGCTCAGCTCCGAAATCGCTTTCCAGCGCGGCAACTGGCAATCCGCATACGTCACGCTGCTGGGAGCCGCCCAGCAGACGCGCGATCCGCGCCTGGCCCGACGCGCGGCGGAAATGGCGCTGAGCGCAAAACAGGCCAGCGAAGCGCTGGTGGCCATCCGCCTGTGGCGTGAACTGGCTCCCGATTCCGAAGAGGCAACCCAGTATTACCTCGGCTTCATCATGCTCAGCAACAACCTGGCGGAAGCCAAGCCGATCCTTGAAAAGCGCCTGCAAGATGCGCCGCCGCAAGCGCGCGGGGTCATGATGCTGCAGATCCAGCGCTTGCTGGCGCGGGCGCAGGACAAGGCCGGCGCGTTCGCCCTGCTCGAGCAGCTGGTCACGCCTTACACAGCGATGCCGGAAGCGCATCTGGCGCTGGCGCAGGAAGCCTTCAGCATAGGCAACAGCACCCGCGCCCAGGAAGAAGCGAAAATTGCACTGAACCTGAAACCCGACTCCGAACTGGCGATCCTGACCAGCGCGCAAGTCGCGGGCGACAATACCGAAGTCGAACGCATCCTCACCGATTTCCTCAAGAAATATCCCGGCTCGCGTGAAGTGCGGGTGGCCTATGCACGCACCCTGATCGACCAGAAGCAATACGAAAAAGCCCGCAGCCAGTTTGAAATCCTGCTCAAGAGCGACAAGCAGGACGCCACCACCCTGCTTGCGCTGGGCCTGCTGAATGCGCAGATCGGCGACACCAAGGCTGCCGAACGCTACCTGGTCAGCTATATCGACCAGCTGGCCAAGCATCCGGACGAAGCGCGCGACAGCACCCAGGCGCTGCTGATCCTGGCGCAGATTGCGGCAGACCGGAATGACACCGACTCCGCACTGAAATGGCTGGCGCAAGTCGAACCGGGCGACGCCTACCTGGACGCCCAGCTGCGCCGCGCCCAGCTGCTGTCCAAACGCGGCGACCTGGACGGCGCACGGCGCGTGCTGGCCGAGATCGACACCAATGGCGAACGCGAGAAAACCCAGGTAACCCAGGTGGAAGCCCAATTGCTGCGCGACGCCAACCGTCCGCAGGAAGCGTTCAAGGTCCTGGAAACCGCGCTCAAGACGCAGCCCGACAATCCCGACCTGCTGTACGACTACGCCATGGCGGCAGAAAAGCTGAACAACCTGGGCACCATGGAAACCGCGCTGCGCAAACTGATCGCGCTGGCGCCGGAAAACCAGCAGGCGTACAACGCCCTCGGCTACTCGCTGGCCGACCGCAATATCCGCTTGCCGGAAGCGCTGACGCTGATCCAGAAAGCGCTGACGCTGGCGCCGCAGGACCCGTTCATCGTCGACAGCATGGGCTGGGTGCAATACCGCCTGGGCAACCTGGGCGAAGCCGAGACCCGGCTGCGCACCGCCTACAGCTTGATGCCCGATCCGGAAATCGCAGTGCACCTCGGTGAAGTCCTGTGGGTCAAGGGACAAAAAACCGATGCGCAAAAACTGTGGCGCGAAGTGCAGCAGAAAGATCCGCAAAACGACGCCCTGAAAAACACCCTGGCGCGGCTGGGCGCCAGATTATGATGCGGGCGCCCGGCAAGAACGCCTGGCAGGCATTGCCGGCGATGCGGCGCGGCGCGCTGCTTGCCGCGGCGGCGGCGGCCATGGCGCTGAGCGGCTGCAGCACCCTGCCGCAATCGTCCGCGCCGGCTGCCACCGCGGCCAACGGCGCGGCGCGGCAATACCACCAGTCCATCGATGTCAGCGGCCGCCTGTCGATCCGCTATCAGCAAGACGGCAAGGAACAGGCCGTGCACGGCAGCTTCACCTGGGCCCAAGGCAAGCAGGAAACCGTGATCACCCTGCTCTCGCCGCTGGGACAAACCCTGGCCACCATCGATATCGCGGCTGACCAGGCGACCCTCAAGCAAAGCGGCCAGCCTGCGCGCAGCGCCGCCGATGTCGACGCCCTGACGGTGCAAGCCCTGGGCTGGCCCCTGCCGATCGCCGGCCTGCGCGACTGGCTGCAAGGCTTCGGCCAGAACGCCGCCGGCCAGCGCTTCAGCGCCGCGCCATCCGCAGCCGCGGATGACGGCTTCAGCGTCACCACCGCCGACAAATGGCTGATCCAGTACACCAACTGGCAAGACCAGAACAACGGCGCCGAAAGTTATCCGAAACGGATAGACCTGGCCCGCAATACCGCACAAGCCGGCGAAGTTGCAATCCGCATCGTCATCGACAGCCGCCAACCACACTGAAACCCGCAATGACCCGCACGCTGAACAACTGCCCCGCGCCAGCCAAGCTGAACCTGTTTTTACACGTTACCGGACGCCGCCCGGATGGTTATCACCTGCTGCAAACCGTGTTCCAGCTGGTCGATTTCAGCGACCTGCTGCATTTCCAGACGCGCCCCGACGCCCAGATCCGGCGCACCACCGAGATTCCGGGCGTGCCGCAAGAAAGCGACCTGATCGTACGCGCCGCCAGGCTGCTGCAAAACGCGATCCGGGAACGCACCGGCGCCGGCGGATTCGGCGCCGATATCGCCATTGAAAAAAAACTGCCCATGGGCGGCGGGCTGGGCGGCGGCTCTTCCGATGCCGCCACCACGCTGATGGCGCTCAACCACCTGTGGCAAGGCGGCCTGTCGCGCGAGGAATTGATGGTTTTGGGCCTGCAGCTGGGCGCCGATGTGCCGTTTTTCCTGTTCGGCCGAAATGCGTTTGCGGAAGGAATCGGAGAAAGCCTGCAAAAGCTTGACACGCCCGACCTATGGTTCGTTATAATTCAGCCCGGCGTAACAATTCCGACCGCATTAATTTTTTCATCATCGGAATTGACAAGGAATACGAAACCCGTCAAAATGACGGACTTTTCGATAGCTAGCAAAAAGCTCTTCGGAAAAAACGATCTGGAACCCGTGGCCGCCAGGCAGTTCCCGGAAGTTGCGGATGCCATAAAATGGCTAGGCAATCATGGAGATGCCAGAATGACCGGATCCGGCGCCTGTGTTTTTTGTGGCTTTGCGCAAGAAGGACAGGCAGATGAGGTACTGAAGCTGGTGCCGGGTCACTGGAAAGCATGGAAGGCCAAGGCGATGCAGGAACATCCGCTCGCAGGGCTGGCAGATCGTTGAAAAGGTAATACAGAATTCGGTTTAGCATCAGATTCAAGCGCTGTTTTGATATGCGGCGCGGATTTATGATAGACAACAAGTTGCGTAGGGGAATCGCCAAGCTGGTTAAGGCACTGGATTTTGATTCCAGCATTCCAAGGTTCGAATCCTTGTTCCCCTGCCATTAAATACGGACAAAAATGTCCAGCAGGAAATAGTGTCATTGCGGGTCTTACAGCGGCAGCCGATTTAGCCGCTTCAGAAATACAACAACAGCACACAGCGAATACCTAAGCCGCCAACGCAAGACTAGAATAGTCGGGCATTGTCGGCTTTTCAACTTTTTAACGACTGTATCCAGGGATCTCCATGGCAAACGAAAACCTGATGGTTTTTACCGGCAACGCAAACCCGGAACTAGCTATTGGAGTTGCCAAGCAACTCGGTATCCCGCTAGGCAAAGCCAACGTCACCAAATTCTCCGACGGCGAAGTAATGGTCGAGATCAACGAGAACGTGCGTGGCAAGGATGTCTTTGTGCTGCAATCGACTTGCGCGCCGACCAATGACAACCTGATGGAAATCATGCTGATGGTCGATGCGCTCAAGCGCGCTTCGGCTGGCCGCATCACCGCCGCGATTCCTTATTACGGCTATGCGCGCCAGGACCGCCGCCCGCGTTCGGCGCGGGTTGCGATTTCAGCCAAGGTAGTGGCCAACATGTTGCAGGAAGCCGGTGTCGAACGCGTCCTGATCATGGATCTGCATGCTGACCAGATCCAGGGTTTCTTCGACATCCCGGTCGACAATATTTATGCATCGCCGATTTTGCTGGGCGACCTGGTAAGCAAGAACTACGACGACCTGCTGGTCGTTTCGCCGGACGTCGGCGGCGTGGTGCGCGCCCGGGCGCTGGCAAAACGCCTGAACTGCGACCTGGCGATCATCGACAAGCGCCGGCCGAAGGCGAATGTATCGGAAGTCATGAACATCATCGGTGAAGTCGAAGGCCGCAATTGCGTGATCATGGATGACATGGTCGATACCGCCGGCACCCTGACCAAGGCCGCCGAAGTATTGAAAGAGCGCGGCGCCAAGAAAGTGGTGGCTTACTGTACGCACCCTGTGCTGTCCGGCCCCGCCCTCGAGCGCATCGTCAATTCGCCGCTGGACGAGCTGGTGGTGGTCGACACCATCCCGCTGTCGGCGGAAGCCAAGGCTTGCGGCAAGATCCGCCAGTTGTCATGCGCGGAGCTGCTGGCTGAAACGTTCAAGCGTATTACCAAAGGCGACTCGGTCATGTCGCTGTTTGCAGAATAGTTTTTATCGTCCTTGCCGCTGGCGACAGTTGCAAGGACGACCTTAAATCCCCTGGTCGCGGGGGATTTCTACCGCCGGACACCAAATCAAATGGTCCGGCACACAATGGAGCTTCAAAATGAAAGTAATCGCATTTGTACGCAAAGAGCAGGGGACCGGAGCGAGCCGCCGCCTGCGCAATGCTGGCCAGACACCAGGTATCGTTTATGGTGGTTCCGACGCGCCGGTCAATATCTCGCTGGACCACAACGCGCTGTACCACGCGCTGAAAAAAGAAACTTTCCACTCCTCGATCCTCGATCTCGAAATCGACGGCAAGGTACAGAAAGTCCTGCTGCGCGACTTCCAGGTCCACGCATACAAGCAACTGGTCCTGCACGCTGACTTCCAGCGCGTCGATGCCAAACAGGCAATTCACGTGAAAGTGCCTCTGCACTTCGTCAATGCAGACGTAGCTCCTGCAGTGAAACTGTCCGGCGCCATCATCAGCCACGTTTTTGCTGAACTGGAAGTAACCTGCCTGCCAGCCGACCTGCCAGAGTTCATCGAAGTCGACCTGACCAACATCGAAGTCGGCCACTCGATCCACTTGGCTGACCTGAAGCTGCCTAAGGGCGTTTCCGCAGTGTCGCAAGAGAACCTGACTATCGCTACTGCATCGATCCCTGCAGGCAAGGTCGAAGCTGACGCGCCAGCGGCCGAAGCACCGGCTGCCGATGCTCCTGCTGCCGACAAGAAGTAATAGCAAGCTATTTGCCAGAGCAGTTTTCTGGCCGTAGCCAGCAACCTGAGACCCGCCTTCATGGCGGGTTTTTTATTGTTGGCTGCTGTCTTCTTCTATAATTTGCGCAAGCCATCCATACGAAAATCAATAGCCCATGTCTATCCGCCTCATCGCCGGCCTCGGCAATCCCGGACCGGAATACGAGCAAACGCGCCACAACGCCGGTTTCTGGCTGGTCGACAATCTCGCCAACGACCTCGGCCGCAAGCTGGCCCGGGAAGCGCGCTTCAACGCCCTGGTCGCCAAGACCAGCATCGCCGGCCAGGAAGTCTGGCTGCTGGAGCCGCAGACGTTCATGAACCGCTCCGGCCAGTCGGTCGGCGCGCTGGCGCGTTTCTACAAGATCGCAGCGGACGAGATCCTGGTGGTGCACGATGAGCTGGACCTGCCGCCCGGCAGCGCCAAGCTGAAAAAAGGCGGTTCGTCCGGCGGGCACAATGGCTTGAAAGACATCACGGCCGCGCTCGGCACCCAGGATTACTGGCGCCTGCGGCTGGGCATCGGCCATCCGCGCACGCTGAACCTGCAGCAGGTGGTGGCCGATTTCGTGCTGCACCGGCCGCGCAAGGACGAGCAGGTTCCCATCGAAGAAGCGATTGCCGACAGCCTGAAGATCATCCCGCTGCTATGCGAAGGCAAATTCGAAGCGGCGACCATGCAATTGCATACCGCCAAATAACCGCCGCTGCCGGCAATTCCGCGACCTGAAGTCATACGACCGAGAAAAGAGATCAAATTGAAGATTGAAGAAGTGCAAACTGTCCGCGCTCTGCCAAACGGCATTCTCAATATTTCCCAGGAACGGTCGACCGCTCTTGCCCGCAACGGCTTGCTGGCGATAGCAGTACTATTTTTACTATGGATTTTCTGGAACGCATTCCACGCGGTTCCCTCGGCGGACGACTTCTGCTATGGCTTTGGAGCGCAAAGCCGCGGCGTTTTCCAGAATGTGGTGACAGAATACCTGACCTGGGGAGGCCGCTATACGCCGGCATTGCTGATTAGCGCATTTGCAGTCTCGGACCAGGTGTTGCTGCACCATTATTACATCGTGCCATTGCTTATCCTGGCGCTGAACTTCCTGGCTGCGCGCCATTTTTTGTCGGCAGCGGGTATCAAGGACACCGCTTTCCTCCTGCTTTTCTTTGTCATGCTGATGGCGACGTTCCGCGTGCGGGAATCGTTGTTCTGGCTGGCCGGCGGCGCAACCTATGGCATCTCTTGCGCACTTTTCCTGTGCTTAATCGCTGAAGAATTGCGCATATTCCGTGGAAATGCTGCCCTTTCAGGGAAACGCATTGCTGTATTGTCGCTGGCGAGCGTGTTGCTGGCCAGTTTTAACGAAACGGTCATGCTGGCCCACATCGCGCTGCTGTTTCCTCTCGTGATTTGCTGCTTCGTACGGAAAACGGACAGGGCTGTCGCCTGCATATTGGCAGCGGCGATCATCGGCGCCATTATTTCGGGAGCTGCTCCAGGTAATTTCTTGCGGGCTGCAACAATGCCGCAACACATCAACGTAGTGCTGGCTGTCTGGAGTTCCCTCAAGCTGATCCTGGTTAAATACGTAGCTTCGTTTCTGGTAAGCCTGCTGCTCGTTTATTGTTTCTTCGCGCTGGTCAAGCCACGCAGGGAAATCGAATTCCCGGTTCGCGTGATATTCGGATTCTCGGTGTTCCTGGCGCTGGCCCTGTGGGCAAGCATCTTTGCCAGGACATTTGTCCTCAACGACCTCGGACCGGAGCGCGCGCGAACGATCGACTTCATGCTGGTAAACGCCATGGCGTTCCTGATTGCCGCCCATCTTCATGCGCGGCGCCGCCCTGCCGGTCAGCAGAAACGCAAATCCGCGATGGCCGGCGCCCTCTTTGCCGGCGCGGCTGCGCTGGTCGTGGCGTCGGGTTTCATCTTCTATCCAAACCACACATGGCGACCTGTTGTCGAGGGCATGACGGCATCCGCCGATTTAAAATCCCTCCTGTCGGCCCGTTTTGCCGCGGCTGGACAAGCAAGAGGAAAGTCACTGGAAGTCGAAGGATATACGCACGAACCGAAACCGATCACCTTCTTCAATGAAATCAAAGCCAGCCCCGCGGAATGGGAAAATGTTTGTTTTGCCCGTTATTTCGGACTGACCGAGGTACGCTTACGGACAAAATCCGAATGAAGGCGGGACCGAAAGCGGGGCCGCAAGGGGGGATTCGGGGCCAGCGATGTCCACCCGATGTCCGGCGGCCTTTTACCGTCGGCCTTTGGATAAGCGCCCCCGACAGAGTTACAATTGACATATTTGGGAATAGGGCACGGAAAAAACGGCAAAACGTGCTGGGCCTGTCCCGGTTTTAATTTTCACTGTGCAACTTCAATTCAGCCTAACTCAATCGTAGTTGGCTTGTAAAACGAATATAAAACACAGCTAACCTATTATTGATTTAGAAAGTTTTTCCATGAGTCTCAAATGCGGCATCGTCGGCCTCCCTAACGTCGGCAAATCTACCCTCTTCAATGCCCTGACCAAGGCAGGCATTCCTGCCGAGAACTACCCTTTCTGCACCATCGAGCCGAACGTCGGCATGGTTGAGGTGCCTGATCCTCGCCTCAAGGCGCTGGCCGAGATCGTCAAGCCGGAGCGCATCCTGCCTGCCACCGTGGAATTCGTCGATATCGCCGGACTGGTGGCCGGCGCTTCCAAGGGTGAAGGCCTGGGCAACCAGTTCCTCGCTCATATCCGCGAAACCGACGCTATCGTCAACGTGGTGCGCTGCTTTGAAGACGACAACGTGATCCACGTCGCCGGCAAGATCAATCCGCTGGACGACATCGACGTGATCCAGACCGAGCTGGCGCTGGCCGACATGGGCACGGTGGAAAAAGCCATCCATCGCGAAAACAAGAAAGCCCGTTCAGGCGACAAGGATGCCGCCAAGCTGGTGGCCCTGCTGGAACGCCTGATGCCGGAACTGGACCAGGCCAAGCCGGTGCGCGCCTGCGGCCTCGACGCGGAAGAAATGGCCCTGATCAAGCCGCTGTGCCTGATCACCGCCAAGCCGGCCATGTATGTCGCCAACGTTTCCGACCACGGCTTCACCGACAATCCCCTGCTGGACCAGCTGACTGCTTACGCTGCTTCGCAGAACGCCCCTATCGTCGCCATCTGCGCCGCCATCGAATCGGAAATCGCCGACCTCGACGAAGCCGACAAGCACGAATTCCTGGCCGACATGGGCATGGAAGAACCTGGCCTGGACCGCCTGATCCGCGCCGCCTTCAAGCTGCTCGGCCTGCAGACCTACTTCACCGCCGGCGTCAAGGAAGTGCGCGCATGGACCATCCATGTCGGCGACACCGGCCCGCAAGCGGCAGGCGTGATCCACACCGACTTCGAACGCGGCTTCATCCGCGCCCAGACCATCGCCTACGATGACTTCATCAGCCACAAGGGTGAACAAGGCGCCAAGGAAGCCGGCAAGATGCGCGCCGAAGGCAAGGAATACGTGGTCAAGGATGGCGATGTCTTGAATTTCCTGTTTAACGTCTAAGTCTCCGTCGCAAAAAACAAGCCCGGCCCCGTCTCGCAAGACGGCGCCGGGCTTTTTTTAGCGGCGGCATTTTGTTAACAAACGTCACAACCGCGGCCATTGCTCAATAAATCCGATACAAACCGCTGCAAATTTACTAGACTATCCAGAACCCGCAAACCAAAGAGCGACGATGGACAGAGTAGAAACCATGCAAGTGTTCGTGCGGGTGGCCGAAACCGGCAGCTTCACCAAGGCCGCCGATGGCCTGGGACTGCCGCGCGCCACCGTCTCGGCCGCGATCCAGCAGCTGGAAGCCAGCCTGGGCGCGCGCCTGCTGCAGCGCACCACGCGCCGGGTTCACCTGACGCAGGATGGCAGCGCCCTGCTTGAACGCTGCCACCAGCTGCTGTCCGATTTTGAAGAAATATCGGGACTGTTCAAACAAACCCCGGCGCAAGCCAGCGGCAAACTCAAGGTGGATGTCCCCAGCCGCCTCGCCAGGCTGGTAGTGGCTCCCGCCTTGCCGGAATTCTTCAAGCTGTATCCCGACATTGAACTGGAACTGCGCTGCACCGACCGCTCCATCAACCTGATCCAGGAAGGCGTCGATTGCGTGGTGCGCGTCGGCCAGCTGGAAGACAGCAGCCTGGTTGCGCGTCCGCTGGGCCAGTTTGAACTGATCAACTGCGCCAGCCCGGCCTACCTGCGGCAGCATGGCGTGCCGGCGACGCCGGCGCAACTGGCGCAGCACTGGGCGATCAGCTACATGTCGCCCACCAGCGGCCGCAACGCGCCTTGGGAATATATCGAAGAAGGCGTGCCCAATACCGTGGAAATGCGCAGCCGCATGGCGGTCAACAACGCCGAAACCTATATCGCCTGCTGCCTCGCCGGCCTGGGTTTGATCCAGATACCGGCCTACGACGTGCGCGGCCATATCCGCGCAGGCGAACTGCAGGAAGTCATGCCGCAAGCGCGCGCCGGCGCCATGCCGGTCTATGCGCTATACCCGCACCGGCGCCACCTGTCGCGCCGGGTGCAGGTATTCATAGACTGGATAGAGAGCCTGCTGCTGCTGCACCGATAGCAGCACTTATTTGGCGGCCGGTTTGACTGGATCGCCGGGGCAAGGTCCGCCGGCTGCCGCCCAGGCCTGCAGCTTCTGCACGAATTCTTCGTGGGACATCACCGGCGTGGTACGGCCTGCTCCCGGATTCCACGCCCACAAGACCAGGGGATCGGTCTTCATGTGCTCGATCACTTCATCCATGGTTTTGCGGTTGCCGTTCTTGCTCGGGTCTTTCATCGACTGGCAAATCAGCACCTTGCTCAGCGACTGCCAGGCCATGCTGACCGGCGCCATCTTCCAGTGCGGCGCGCCGGGCACCTTGCCGTCGGCGCTGTTGCCGGCCTGGTGGCAAGCGGCGCATTGCAGGGTCGCGACGCCGCTGTCGTGCGGGCCGCGCATCACCATCTGCGCATGCTCGATGCCGATGTCTTTCTGATGCGGCGCCTGCACCTGGTGGCAGTTCAGGCAGCGCGGTCCCATCACCACGCTGGCGATCGGCTCGAACAATTGCTGCCCGGTCGGCGCAGGACTTTGCTGGGCCAGCGCCGCGGCGCAGCCCAGCAGCAAGGCAGGCAGTGCGCCAAGCATATTGAGATATTTCATCGCGTCACCCTATGCAATCTGGAACTGATGGTTTTTCAGCGGCAGCGAACGTATGCGCTCGCCGGTTGCGAAAAATATGGCGTTCGCCAAGGCCGGAGCGACGCAAGCGACCGCCGGCTCGCCCACTCCGCCGGGATGCGCGCTGCTCGGCACCAGGATCACTTCGATCCTGGGCGTCTGGTACATGCGCAGCACCGGATAGTCGTCGAAATTGCTTTGCTCGACCACGCCGTTCTTCAAGGTGATCTCGCCAAACAAGGCCGAAGACAAACCGAACACCACGCTCGATTCCATCTGCGCCCGCACCAGGTCGGCGTTCACCACCACGCCGCAATCGATGGCGCAGAACACCTTGTGCACGGTGAGCTTGCGCTCCTTGTCGACGCTGGCTTCGACCGCCATGGCGACAAAGCTGCCGTAGGAATCGTGCACCACGATGCCTCTGTGCACGCCGTTTGCCGCCGGCTGCGGCCAGGAACAAGCTTTCGCCACGGCATCCAGCACGCCCAGGTGGCGCGGCTTGTCTTTCAGCAGCGCGCGCCGGAACTGGTAGACATCCTTGCCCGCCGCATGCGCCAGCTCGTCGATGAAGGTTTCCACCGCATAGGCATTGAACGAATGTCCCACCGAACGCATCCACAGCACCGGAACCTGGTAGTGCGTGGTGTGCAGGTCGACCATGACATTCGGGATGGCGTAGGGAATGTCCTGCGCGCCTTCGGTCGACAGGGAATCGATGCCGTCCTTGACGATGAACGGTTCCATGATGCTGCCGCCGCCGATCGACTGCACCGCGATCCTGTCGGTCCATGAGGTGACCTGCCCCTGTTCGTCCAGGGTCGCGCTCAAGCGGCAATACGACGCGGGACGGTAGTAGCCGCCCTTGATGTCCTGGTCGCGGGTCCAGACCACTTTCACCGGCTTCTTCAGGTCCTGCGCCACCGCCTTGGCGACGTGCGCGGCATCGACCACCACGTCAAATCCCAGGCTGGAGCGGCGGCCTAACCCGCCGCCGGTGAACATGGTGTTCAGCTTGACCTGCTCCGGCTTCATCCCGAGCACCGCTGCAATCGCCTGCTGGTCGCCGCCCGGCCATTGCGTGCCCAGCCACACTTCGCAACCGTCGGCGCGCACATCGAACACCGCGTGCAGCGGCTCCATGGCGGCGTGGGTCAGGTAGGGGAACTGGTAGTCCGCCGTGAAGCTCTGTTTTGCATTCTTTCGGGCCGCGGCCACATTGCCGTCGTTGCGCGCCGCCGTGCCGGCCACATCCATCAGCTGCCGGTAGACGATGCTTTGCATGTCCGACGACACCCGCTCGCCCACCACGGCATCCCACTCGATCACCAGCGCATCGCGCCCCAGCTTGGCCGCCCAGAAATCCTTGGCGACTACCGCTATGCCCGCCGGCACCTGGTACACGCCAAGCACGCCGGCAACCTGGCGCGCCTTGCCATCGTCAAAGCTGCGCACCCTGCCCTTGAAAATCGGCGGGCGCGCAATCAAGGCGGTCAGCATGCCTGGCACCATCACGTCCATGCCGAATTTCGCGCTGCCGTCCGACTTGGTCCTGCCGTCCAGGCGCTTGACGGGACGGCCGATGATCTTGAAATCCCTGGGATCTTTCAGCACCACCTTCTCGGGCGCCGCCAGCCCGGCCGCTTCCGAGGCCAGCTCGCCGTAGCTGGCGCTGCGGCCGCTGGCGGCGTGGATCACCCGGCTCTTTTCCGCATGCAGGCTGGCGCTGTCGACATTCCAGCGCCTGGCTGCGGCCGCCAGCAATATCGCCCGCACCGCCGCTCCCGCCTTGCGCTGCGGCTCGTATTGCGCCATGGTGGTGATGCTGCCGCCGGTAAGTTGCGTATGCATGAGGGGATGGGCATACGCAGGCGCCGTCGGCGACTGTTCCCAGCGCACCTTGTCCCAGTCGGCATCCAGCTCTTCCGCCACCAGCATCGGCAAGGCGGTAGAAACACCCTGACCCATTTCGGTGTGGCCGACGATGACGGTGATCCAGTTATCCGGCGTGATGCGGACGAAGGCGTTAGGCTGCAGCGCTGCCCCGGCTTGCGGCATGGCGGCGATGGCGCCGCGCATGGTGCTGCTCATGTGCCAGCCGACCAGCATGCCGCCGCCGACCAGGGCGCTCACCTGCAGAAACCCGCGGCGCGAAATTTGGGGAGGATTGGCTATGCTCATTTTTTCGCTCCGCCCTGTGCAACGCTATGTATGGCGGCGCGGATGCGCGGGTACATGCCGCAGCGGCAGATGTTGCCCGACATGGCCTGGTCGATATCCGTATCGCTTGGCTTTGGCGTGCTGGCCAGCAAGGCAACCGCTGCCATCACCTGCCCCGACTGGCAGTAGCCGCATTGCGGCACATTCAGCTCTTCCCAGGCTTGCTGCACCTTCTTGCCGAGCGGGTGGTCGCCGATAGCCTCGATCGTGGTGATTTTCCTGCCTTCCAAGGCCGCCGCCGGCGTCACGCAAGAACGCACCGGCAACCCGTCCACATGCACGGTGCAGGCGCCGCACAGGGCAGCGCCGCAGCCGAACTTGGTGCCCGTCATGGCAAGTTCGTCGCGCAAGACCCATAACAGCGGTTTCTGATTGGACGCATCGACCTGATGCGCAGTCCCATTGATATTGAGTGTAGTCATCACGCTTCCCTTGTTTATCGCACACGGATCAAATCGCTGTTTTTTGCAGGCCAGACAGGCAGTGCGATTAATTTTAAGTTAATTAAAAGCTGGAAATAGACACATTTCCTGTATGCAGTGTTCACAAATGCCGACCAATACCCCTACCCAAGACTCAGGGCCCTGTTCTTTTTTCCGACAAAAAAAGTACAGTAATTGAGAAATATGTAACTGTGCTCTAAATCTACCGCGCCTACTGTATGTGCTACCGCAGCAATGCCCTGGCTACACTCCACCTGACCCTGCGCGTTTTGCGCAAGCGCCGAACCCGCGTTACAGGCCGGCAGCGCCACAAGGAATGAAATTGAGCGACCAGAAGATCGAGCAGTACAACCACCCCGCCGGCGGCTGGGGCGCCCTCAAATATGTGGCCCTGCATCTGCTGAAGGAAAAAGTGCCGGGCGGCGGGATACGCACCCTGCTGAAACAAAACCAGCCGGACGGCTTCGATTGCCCCGGCTGCGCCTGGCCGGACCGCGATCACGCCTCGACCTTCGAGTTCTGCGAAAACGGCGTCAAGGCGGTGGCGGCGGAAGCCACCTCCAAGCGCGTTACCGCGGATTTTTTTGCGCAGAACAGCGTCAGCGCCCTGCTGCGGCAATCGGACTATGAACTGGAAGAACACGGTCGCCTGACCGAACCGATGGCGTATGACGCCGCCAGCGACAAATACCGGCCCATTTCCTGGCAAGACGCGTTCACCCTGATGAGCGATCACCTGAACGCGCTGGACGATCCGAACCAGGCCTCGTTCTACACCTCCGGCCGCACCAGCAATGAAGCGGCGTTCCTGTACCAGCTGTTCGTGCGCGAATACGGCACCAACAATTTTCCCGACTGCTCCAACATGTGCCACGAGCCGACCAGCGTCGGCTTGCCCGAAACCGTAGGCGTCGGCAAAGGCACGGTGACGCTGGACGATTTCGACCTGGCCGACACTTTCCTGATCTTCGGCCAGAATCCGGCCACCAACCACCCGCGCATGATGGGCGAGCTGCGCGAGTGCGCCAAGCGCGGCGCCGCCATCGTTTCCATCAATCCCTTGCGCGAACGCGGCCTGGAACGTTTCTCCAGCCCGCAACACCCGTCCGACATGCTGTCGCGCAGCGGCACCGCGATCAGCAACATGTTCATCCGCCCTACCCTGTGCGGCGACCTGGCGCTGGTCAAGGGCGTGATCAAGCGCGTGCTGGAGCTGGACGACCAAGCCCTGCAGGACAATGGCGAACGCGTCATCGACGTCCAGTTCATCGCCGAGCACACCGCTTACTTTGAAGAATTCGCCGCCGACATCCGCGCCGAAAGCTGGGACGACATCGTCACCGAATCCGGCGTCGGCAGGGACGACATCGAACGCCTGACCCAGGTGTACGTGCGCGGCAAGAACGTGATCGCCACCTGGGGCATGGGCCTGACCCAGCACAAGCATGGCGTGGCGACGATCCAGATGGTGTCCAACCTGATGCTGTTGCGCGGCAATATCGGCCGTCCCGGCGCCGGCCTGTGCCCGGTGCGCGGCCACTCCAACGTGCAGGGCGACCGCACCGTCGGCATCGACGAAAAGCCGACTGCCGCTTTCCTCGACCGCATCGAAAAAGTGTACGGCTTCAAGCCGCCGCGCGAACACGGGCTCGACGTGGTCGGCACCATCGAAGCCATGCTGCAAGGCCAGGTCAAGGTCTTCATCGGCCTCGGCGGCAATTTCGCCATGGCGACACCCGACACCCCGCGCACCTGGGAAGCGCTGCAGTCTTGCGCGCTGACCGTGCACATCACCACCAAGCTGAACCGCAGCCACCTGATCCACGGCAAGGAAGCCTTGATCCTGCCGACCATGGGCCGCACCGAAATCGACATCCAGGCAAGCGGCGCACAAGGCGTGACGGTAGAAGATTCGATGAGCATGGTGCACATTTCCTACGGCATCAACAAGCCGGTGGCCAAGACCTGCCTGTCCGAAATCGACATCGTGGCGCGCCTGGCGCACGCCACGCTCAAGGACAGCCGCATACAGTGGCTGGACTACGTCAAGGATTATTCCCTGATCCGCGACGACATCGAAAAAGTGTACGACGCCTTCAAGGATTACAACGCGCGCATCAAGCATCCGGGCGGTTTCCACCTGGGCGTCGCTTCGCGCGAACGGATCTGGAAAACCGCCAGCGGCCGTGCCCAGTTCATCGTCCATGCGATTCCCAAGGACACGCCGATCCACCAGGCGCGCCGCAAATACGGGCCCGAGCTGATGACCCTGATGACGACCCGCTCGCACGACCAGTACAACACCACCATCTACGGCCTCGACGACCGCTACCGCGGCGTGTTCGGGCAGCGGCGCGTAGTGTTCGCCAACCTGCTCGACATCCAGATGCTGGGTTTCGCGCCGGGCGACTGGGTCGACCTGGTCGGTGTCTGGGACGACGGCATCGAACGCCGCGCCGACCGTTTCCTGCTGGTGGAATACGATATCCCGCGCGGCTGCATCAGCAGCTACTATCCGGAAACCAATCCGCTGGTGCCGCTCAACAGCTTTGCGGATAAAGCGCGGACGCCGACCTCGAAGTCGATCCCGGTGCTGATGCGCCGCTCCATGCAGGCGGCTGCGTAACATCATGATGGACTGCGCATGATGGACTGGGACGAACAGCTTGACGACGCGGTGCTGGCGATCTTGTCCGCTCTCCATGCCGAAGCTAGCGGCGAGCGCTGCCACAACCAACGGAGCAACTACGCCGAACCGGGAATGTCGCTGGCAAAGCTCAGCAAGCGGGTCGAGCAACGCATGAGTACCTTGCGACGTAATCTCAGTGCCTTGGAAGACGCCGAAATTGTCAGCGTCGCTCTCAACGAAGACGGCACTGGCCGCGCTGCCCTGACCGCGCTCGGGGTGGCGATTTTCGATGCCCTGGATGAGAGCCAGGCCGCCGCGGCGGCGTGATCTATTCCAGCATGGCGGCCAGCATTTCGCCCAGGCGCCGTATTGCCTGTTCGATCTGCGGCGTCCAGCTGTAGCTGTAATTCATGCGAATGAAACTGCGATAGGCGTCTGAAGTGGAAAACAAGCGGCCCGGCGCAATCGTGATGCCTTCCGCCAGCGCTTGCCGATACAAGATCATGGAGTCGATCGCCGCCGGCAATTCTATCCACAGCACATACCCCCCGGTTGGCCGCGTGATGCGTGTACCCGCAGGAAAAAAGCGCCCGACGAAAGCGCTCATGATGTCGCAGCGTTGTTGCAAGGTGCGCCGCACCCGGCGCAGATGACGGTCGTAGCCGCCAGCCGTCAGATAAGCAGCGATGGCCCGTTGCGGCAAAGTAGAAGTGCTTAGCGTGTTGAGGAATTTCAGCTTTTCCACCTGCTCCCGATAACGTCCCGGCAAGGTCCAGCCGATGCGGTAAGCGGAAGTCAGGCTCTTGGAAAACGATGAGCAGTACAGCACGATGCCGCGCTTGTCGTAAGCCTTCAGGACGCTCGGATGCGCCGTGCCGAAATACAGCTCGTTGCAAACGCCGTTTTCGATAATCGGCATGTTGTAGCGTGAACCCAGTTCAACCAGTTGCCGTTTATTTTCTTCCGGCATTTCGAAACCCAGCGGATTCTGGAAATTCGGCATCACCATGCAAGCCGCAACCGGCTGGCCCTGCATGACTTTTTTCAGCGCCGCGATATCCATTCCCATGCGCGGATCGGTCGGGATTTCGATGGCGCGCATGCCAAGCCGTTCGATCGCATGCAGCATCGCGTAAAAGGTCGGCGACTCTACCGCGATCGTATCGCCCGCTTTCGCCACCGCCTGCAAACACAGGTTGATGGCTTCGGTGGCGCCCACCGTGATCACCACATCGCCGGGACCGACGCTAAGGCCGGTTTCCAGGTGACGCCTGACGATCTGCCGGATCAGGTCCGGATGGCCGGGCGGCAAATCGTCCAGCACACCCAGCGGGCCGCCGCTGCGCAAGATGGCGCCGTTGTATTGGCTGATGCGGCGGGCCGGAAACAAGGTCGGATCGGGGTACGGCGAACCGAGCGGGATGGCGTCGTTCTGGTGAATCGATTTGAGGGTCGCCAATACGTGGCGGCTGACATCTACCTCGGCCGATACCGGCAGCGGCTGCGACCGGTCAGGTTCAGCCGGTGACGCATGGACGACAGCAAACGCCGGATCATGCGCCAAGGTTGGCGTCGATTCGGCGCCAAACCGGGCGCGCACAAAATAACCCGACTGCGGATGGCTTTCGATCAAGCCGCCGCTTTCCAGCAGTTCGTAGGCACGCACCACGGTCGTGATGCTCAAGCCGTGTTGCTGGCTGGCCTGCCGCACCGAACTCAGGCGATCGCCGGGACGCAGCACGCCATTCTGCAGCGAAGCCCTGATCTGCTCGGCAAAACGTTGGTAGAGGGGTTGGCGCGTTGTTTTCAAACCGGACAGTGACAGAGGCCAAGGATGGGCTCATTATAGTGAAAATAATAAAAACCAAACCGTTGCCTTGCTCCTCAACGGCAGTTATCACCTAGGCATCGCAAAAAAATACGGTATCGATTTATAGTAGCTACAGCAAGCGCAATATGCCTGTGGCTGAGATTCAACAGTTCTGGTGACCGATGGGATTATCCATGGCGACGCTCATTTTTACACCGCAACTTGCCCGCTTTATTTCCGCGCCGGAAATTCACACCGACGCCCTCACCTTGCGCGCAGGGTTGGAAACGGCATTCGCATCCAACCCGCGTTTGCGCTCTTACCTGCTCGACGAACAAGGCAGCCTGCGGCCGAATGTCGCGATTTTCATCGACGGCCATACCGTACGTGACCACGTGCACCTGAACGCGCCGCTGGCGGCGCATAGCAAGGTGCACGTTCTGCAAGCTCTCTCAGGAGGTTGACCATGAATGACCGCGCCTGGATGGCAAGCCGCAAGGGATTGTTTTCACTGCAAAAGCAAGACGGCCGCTGGGCCCTGGGCCCAATTGCCTTTCTCGGCGAGCCGGTTTCCATGGTGCTGGCGGACCCGCGCGACGGCGCAGTCTACGCCGCGCTGAACCTTGGCCATTTCGGTGTAAAGCTGCATCGCAAGGATGCCGGGGCGGAGCACTGGACTGAAATTGCCGCGCCGGCTTATCCCCTCAAGCCCGAAGACTCAAGCGATCCGGTCGACTGGAGCGTGAAATTCATCTGGTCGCTCGCTTGCGGCGGCGCCGACCAGCCCGGCGTCGTCTGGGCCGGCACCTTGCCGGGCGGCTTGTTCCGTTCCAGCGACCGCGGCGAATCGTGGACACTCGTAAATTCCCTGTGGGATGCGCCCGAGCGCAGGGAATGGTTCGGCGGCGGCTACGACGTTCCGGGAATCCACAGCATTTGCGTCGACCCGCGCGACAGCCGCCATGTCCTGGTCGGCATTTCCTGCGGCGGCGCCTGGGTTACACATGACGGCGGCGACAGCTGGCGCTTGAGCGCAAAAGGCATGAGCGCCAACTACATGCCGCCGGAGCGCGTCGACGATCAGAATATTCAAGACCCGCATCGGATTGCCGGGGCCAGGGATACCCCCGACCAGCTTTGGTGCCAGCATCACAATGGCATCTGGCGCTCCAGCAATTTTGGCGCAGACTGGCAGGAAGTCCGCACCGCGCCTTTATCGAATTTCGGTTTCGCCGTGGCCGTGCATCCGGGCGACGGCAATACCGCCTGGTTTGCCCCGGCACAGGCTGACCAGGCACGCATCCCTTCGGATGCCGCCCTGGCGGTCACACGCACCACCGACGGTGGAAAGTCCTTCACCGCCTTGCGCAACGGCCTGCCGCAGCAGCATTGCTACGACCTGATCTATCGCCATGGCCTGGCCGTGGCGGATGACGGACGCACCCTGCTGATGGCCTCGACTACCGGCAATGCCTGGCTGTCGGAAAACGGCGGCGACAGCTGGCAGGCCATTTCCAACTCCATGCCGCCGGTTTATTCAGTGTGCTTCGGCTAATCAGGCCTGCTATTTCTTTCGACGTAATGCGTGGGCGCGATATGCCTACCCACCGTCTTTCTTGTTTATGCGGCATCGATATCAACATAACAACAAAACATATCGATAGAGCAAAAAAATATTGGACGCATGCGCGGCCAGCCCCGATACTCTCGGGTCATCCGGTTTACGCGCCTTCTCGGGCTTGCCACGCTCTTGCCTCTCGCTTTACAGCAAGACACAAACTTATTCCCTGATTATTCTATGAACATTTTTTCTTTCTGGTTCCGCATCCCCTTTTGGCAACGTGTACTGGGCGGCTTCGTGCTGGGCGCACTGGCCGGCTGGCTGGTTGGCGCCCCTGCCGAAACCTGGTTCGGCCCGCTTGGCAAGCTGTATGTCACGCTGATCAAGATGATCGCCGTGCCGCTGGTTTTCTTTGCCGTCGCCAACAGCATTTCCAGTTTGCACGGCATGAAAAGCGTTGCTGCATTGGGCGGCAAGACCTTCTTGTGGTTTGCCATCACAGCGGTGCTGGCGGTCGGCGTCGGCCTGCTGGTCGCCAATTTCACCAATCCCGGCCAGAACCTGGGCCAGCTCGCGATTGCCGCCGACTACACCGTGCGTGAGGTGCCGACGCCGATCCAGGTGCTGCTCGACGTGGTGCCGTCGAACCCGTTCAAGGCGCTGACCGAAGGCAAGATCCTGCAAGTGATTTTCTTCGCCGCGCTGCTCGGCATGGCGCTGGTCAAGCTGGGCGACAAGGTCAAGCAAGTGCGCGAGCTGATGGGCGAAGCCAGCAGCGCCATGATCCAGATCACCCGTTTTGTATTGGAAATGACGCCGCTCGGCACCTTCGGCCTGATCGCCGCTCTGGTCGGCTCTTACGGTTTCGAGCGCCTGCTGCCGCTGGGGAATTTCGTCTTTACCTTGTACATCGCCTGCGCGCTGCACATCGTGGTGGTGTACGGCGGCCTGCTGCTCACGCACCGCCTCAACCCGGTCCGCTTTTTCCGCGGCGCCTTCCCGGCCATGCAGGTGGCGTTCACCAGTTCATCGAGTTTTGCTTCCATGCCGATCGCCCTGCGCAGCGTGGTGCATAACCTCGGCGTGAAACAGGAATACGCCGCGTTCGCGGTGCCGCTCGGCGCCAGCATCAAGATGGACGGCTGCGGCGCCATCTATCCGGCGATCGCGTCGATTTTCGTGGCCCAGTATTTCGGCCTGCACCTGGACCTGTCGCAGTATTTCATCATCATGCTGGCTTCGGTGCTCGGCTCGTTCGGCACCGCCGGCGTACCCGGCACCGCGATCGTGATGGTGACGCTGGTGCTCAGTTCAGCCGGGCTGCCGCTGGAAGGCATCGGCTACCTGGTCGCCATCGACCGCATCCTCGACATGATGCGCACCATGACCAACGTTACCGGACAGATGCTGGTGCCGGTGCTGGTGGCGAAGGAAGAAGGCTTGCTGGACCTGGAAATCTACAATGCGGCCAACAGCGATGTCGGCCTCGACCAGAACAGCAACGCGGCTGCCTGATCCTGCGCCGGGCGGACACGCCATGCGCCGCCCGGCTGTTTTCCTCAAGGCTCGCCTTCCCAGTAATCCAGGTCATTCGACTTACGCTGGATCACATCGAAAACCCGTTCTCCCCCGGCCTCCGCCATCGCCAGGAACTTGCCGGAATCGGGATATTCGCAGACCTCGGGCTGCTCCTTGGTGCTGATTGAAAGATACTTCAGCGGCTGGTCTGAAGTATTTACAAGCTGGTGCGGATATTCCGGGCCGGGCGGAATGAAGATCACATCGCCGCTGCGCAGCGGCAGCATTTCCCCCGCCACCCGCAGCGTGCCGCTGCCCTCCAGGATGATAAACATCTCTTCCTGCGCATAATGAAAATGATACGGGCAGGATATCTTGCCGGGGGCGACGATATCCACGCTGGCGCCCAGCTTGCGGGCCGCGCTGCCGGTGGCCAGGCGCGCGCACAGCGTGTCGTACATAGGTTCGCGCACCTGATGCTCCAGCGGCACGTCATTGAAGTTGCGGATCAGCCGGCGGCTTAAACTCTCTGCGTTTTCACTCATTTTTTCTCCGTTATGGCGGCGTCATGAACTGCGCTTTGCGCCTGCCCAGCAGAATACACGCAACTACGTTCCGCCGTGATTCCTCCCTGGTTCCCCATGCACCGTTGCGGACAATCGCCAGGCAAAAATGGTGCAAAGCCGCATTTCCAAGCCATCCGCGCACCAGTTGCGCGCACATCCGATGGCACAAAATACACATCTCAAAAAAGAAAATAAATTTCCTTTACTTGCGATGTAAATGAAAATATATTTACACAAATTATAAAAATCAATCCAAGGGGCAGATGGTGCAACATTCCGCAATCACGGCATGGCAACGCGAAAGCGCGGTCGCAGCGCGCATAGGCAAAGCCTATCCGGAACTGTCGAAAGCGCACCGCAAGGCCGCCGATTATGTGCTGGCGAACGTGTTCCATACCGCCACCATGACCATCGACGAGCTGGCGGATGCAGTCGGCGTTTCGCTGGCGACGGCCAACCGCTTCGCCCATGCCTTGGGCTTCGACGGCTACCCGGCATTCCGCGCGGCGCTGGTGCTGGATTTCGCCTCGTCGCTGGCGCCGGTGGAAAAGCTGCGCGACCAAGTGCTGCGCCCCGCCAGCAGCGCCGAAATCATGGCTGCCGCATTGAGGGCCGACATGCAAAACCTGGAAGCCACCCAGCGCGCCTTGTCGCCGGCGCATTGCGACCGGGCCGTCAGCATGATTCTCAATGCCGACCGGATCTTCATCATCGGCTTCGGCGCCAGCGCCTTTTTGGCCGGCATCATGGCGCATGCGCTGGAGCCGTATTGCCGCACGGTGCTGTCGGTGGCCGGCCCAGGCGGCCCTTCGCAGGCCGCGCGCCAATTCTTCAAGCTGGACCAGCGCGACCTGGTGATCGCGCTGGCCTTCCCGCGCTACGTCACCGATACCGTGACGCTGGCTGGCCGCGCCAAGGAACGCGCGGCGCCGGTGCTGGCGCTCACCGATGCGCCGACTTCGCCGCTGGTGCCGCTGGCCGACGTCACGCTGTACGCACAGACCGAGCGGCTGCTGTCGCCAACTTCGGATGCGGCGGCGCTGGCCCTGATCCAGGCGGTATGCGACGCCGTCGCCCACCGCGCCAACCGATCGGTGCATGCCGCCTCGAAGATGACTGAAGCCGTACTGCCGTGGCTGCATCATCCGGATGGCCGCACGCCCGACAAGGCTGGCAAATCCGTTTCCAAAAAATCTGCAGCGAAAGCGAAATAACGTGAACAACAGTACGACCATTCTCGGCAACATCGCCACCATCGCCATCCACGGCGGCGCCGGCACCATCTTGCGCAGCGCCATGAACACCGCACAGGAACAGGCATACCACGACGCCCTGGCGGAAATCCTCAGCGCCGGACAGAAAATCCTGGCCGCCGGCGGCAGCGCGCTGGACGCCGTCGCCTGCGCCGTCAGCATGCTGGAAGACTGTCCGCTGTTCAACGCCGGCAAAGGCGCGGTCTACACCCATGCCGGCACCCACGAACTGGATGCGGCGATCATGGACGGCGCCACGCTGGATGCCGGCGCCATCGCCAATGTCGGCCATGTACGCAATCCGATACTGGGCGCGCGTGCGGTGATGGAGCACAGCGAACACATCCTGCTGGTCGGCGCCGGCGCGGAAGCCTTCGTCGCCCAGCATGGCGTAGAACTGGTGGAGCCGGATTATTTTCATACCGAAGCACGCCACGCCCAATGGCTGCGCGCGCGCGACCAGGAAGGCATGCTGCTGCTCGACCACGACGCTACCAGCAAGGCGGCCGAAATCGCCCCCATCGATCCTGACAACAAGTTCGGCACGGTGGGCGCCGTCGCGGTCGACATGCACGGCAACCTGGCGGCAGCCACCTCGACCGGCGGCATCACCAACAAGCGCGTCGGCCGGGTCGGCGACTCGCCACTGGTCGGCGCCGGCTGCTACGCCAACAACCGCACCGCGGCGGTTTCCGCCACCGGCACCGGCGAAGCATTCATGCGCACGGTAGCGGCCTACGATATTTCGGCGCGCATGGAGTATGCCGGGCAATCCCTGGCGGACGCCGCCGAACAGGTGGTGATGGACCTGCTGCCGCGGTATAAAGGCCGTGGCGGCCTGATCGCCATCGACGCCCAAGGCAACCTGGCATTGCCGTTCAATACCGAAGGCATGTATCGCGGTTACGCCAAGGTCGGCACGGCGCCGGTAACGGCGATCTACAAATGACGCAGCCAACCACAGGAAGCAATTCCATGAACAGACAAATCGGCCGCCGGGTGCTGACGGTGGAACAAATGAGCGTCGGCTTCACCACTTCCGAACGCAAGGTGGAAGCGGTGCGCAACCTGTCCTTCCATATCGACGCCGGCGAAACGCTGGCCATCGTCGGCGAATCGGGCTCGGGCAAGTCGGTATCGTCGCAATCGATCATGCGCCTGATCGACTACGGCGGCGGCCGCATCACCGGCGCCAAGATGAATTTCCAGCGGCGCGACGGCAGCACGGTAGACCTGGCCAGCGCCGACCAGAACACCATGCGCCACATCCGCGGTTCGGAAATCGCCATGATTTTCCAGGAGCCGATGACGTCGCTCAATCCGGTGTTCACTGTCGGCGAGCAGATCGCCGAATCGATACGCCTGCACCAGGGCAAGAGCATGGCTGCCGCGCGCGCCGAGGCTTTGCGCATGCTGGAAACGGTGCGCATCCCGGAAGCGCGGCGCATCCTGGACCGCCATCCGCACCAGCTGTCGGGCGGCATGCGGCAACGCGTGATGATCGCCATGGCCCTGTCTTGCAAGCCGTCGCTGCTGATCGCCGATGAGCCGACCACGGCGCTGGACGTGACGATACAGGCGCAGATCCTGCAACTGATACGCGCGCTGCAGGATGAAATGCAGATGGCGGTGATCTTCATCACCCACGACATGGGCGTGGTGGCCGAGATCGCCGACCGGGTCGTGGTCATGTGCCGCGGCGAAAAAGTCGAAGAAAACAATGTGCATGCGATCTTCGAAGCGCCGCAGCATCCTTACACCCGTGCCCTGCTGGCGGCCGTGCCGCGCCTGGGTGCGATGCATGGCACCGACCTGCCGCAGCGGATTGCCATCGCCGGAGCAACGATCACAGCTGAAATGGAAGCGGAAGCCAAGCTGGTGCGCAGCATTCCAGGTTCAGATCCAGGGCAGCAGCCGCTGCTGAAAGTGCGCAACCTGACTACCCGCTTCGACGTCAAGAGCGGCATCTTCAGCCGCGTCAAGCAACGCGTGCATGCGGTGGAGCAGATCAGTTTCGACCTGTATCCGGGCGAAACGCTGGCATTGGTGGGCGAATCCGGCTGCGGCAAGTCGACCACCGGCCGTTCGCTGCTGCGGCTGGTCGACATCACCAGCGGCAGCGTCGAATTCGGCGGCCGCGACCTGGCCATGCTGCCGCGCTCGGAACTGCGCTCGCTGCGGCGCGAAATCCAGTTCATTTTCCAGGACCCGTTCGCCTCGCTCGATCCGCGCCTGACAGTCGGCTATTCCATCATGGAGCCGCTGCTGGTGCACGGCCTGGCCGAAGGCGCGCAGGAAAAAGTCGCGGCGCTGCTGGAACGGGTCGGCTTGCTGCCGGAGCATGCGCAGCGTTACCCGCATGAATTTTCCGGCGGCCAGCGCCAGCGCATCTGCATCGCCCGCGCATTGGCGCTGAACCCGAAGATCGTGATCGCCGATGAATCGGTGTCGGCGCTGGACGTCTCGATCCAGGCCCAGATCGTCAACCTGCTGCTCGACCTGCAGCGGGAATTGGGGATTTCCTTCATTTTCATTTCGCACGACATGGCTGTGGTGGAGCGCATCAGCCATCGGGTTGCGGTCATGTACCTGGGGCAGATCGTCGAGATCGGCCCGCGCCGCGCGATCTTTGAAAACCCCCAGCATCCGTACACCAAGAAACTGATGGCGGCGGTGCCGGTCGCCGATCCGAACCAGCGTCATCGCCTGCGCGAGATGCTGCCGGAAGAAATTCCCAGCCCGATCCGCAATGTCGGCGATTTGCCGCTGGTCGAGCCGCTGAAACAGGTGGGGCCGGGACACTTTGTCGCAACCCACCGGATTTCAGCTGCTTTTTAACCGTTTGACCGTTGTTTTCTGCCTTATCTGCTTATTTATCTGTTTGTTTATCTTCGATGACTTTTTGACCCAGGGGAGTAACACATGCGCACTAATCGACATTTCGGAAAACTGCTGGCCGGCACCGCCGTTGCATTGACCGCCCAGTTTGCCGCCGGCCACGCTTTTGCCGCCAAGGACGTCACGCTGGCGGTCGCATCGACCTTCACCACGCTGGATCCGTACGACAGCAACGACACGCTGTCGCAGGCGGCGATCAAATCGTTCTACCAGGGCTTGTTCGGTTTCGACAAGGACCTGAAGGTAGTCAACGTGCTGGCCGACGGTTACGAAGTCAGCAAGGACGGCCTGGTCTACACCATCCGCCTGCGCAAGGGCGTCAAGTTCCAGGACGGCACCGACTTCAAGGCGGATGCGGTCAAGATTTGCCTGGAACGGGTCATCAACCCGGAAAACAAGCTCAAGCGCTTCAACCTGTTCAACCGCATTTCCAAGGTCGACATCGTCAACGACTATGAAGTCAAGATCACGCTGAAAGAGCCGTTCTCGCCGTTCATCAATACGCTGGCGCACTCTTCGGCCGCGATGATTTCGCCGGCCGCGCTGAAACAGTACGGCAACAAGGACATCGGCTTCCACCCGGTTGGAACCGGTCCGTTCAAGTTCGTCGAATGGAAACAGACCGACTACATGAAGGTCACCAAATTCGACGGCTACTGGAAAAAAGGCTATCCGAAGATCGACAGCATCACCTGGAAACCGGTGATCGACAACAACACCCGCAGCGCCGTGATGCAGACCGGCGAAGCGCAGTTCGCCTATCCGCTGCCTTACGAACAAGCCGAACTGCTGAAGAGCAAGCCCAACCTGGACCTGGTCTCGTCGCCATCGATCGTGCAACGCTACATTTCGATGAATACGCTGCAGAAGCCGTTCGACAATCCGAAAGTGCGGCAAGCGATCAATTACGCCATCAACAAGGAAGCGCTGGTCAAGGTTGCCTTCACCGGCTACGCCATGCCGCAGGACGGCGTGTTGCCGCAAGGCGTCGATTACGCGCTGAAGACCGGGCCATGGCCTTACGATCCGAAAAAAGCCAAGCAGCTGCTGGCTGAAGCCGGATATCCGAACGGCTTCGAGACTGAATTGTGGTCGGCCTACAACCACACCACGGCGCAGAAAATCATCCAGTTCGTGCAGCAGCAGCTGGCGCAGGTCGGCATCAAGGCCAAGGTGATGGCGCTGGAAGCCGGCCAGCGCGTGGAGAAAGTCGAAAGCGCGCCGGTCCCTGCCAACGCACCGGTACGCATGTACTACACCGGCTGGTCGTCTTCCACCGGCGAAGCCGACTGGGGCCTGCGCCCATTGCTGGCTTCGGAATCGTTCCCGCCGAAACTGTTCAACACGGCTTACTACAAGAACGACAAGGTCGATGCCGATATCGCCAAGGCGCTGACGACCACCGACCGCATGGAAAAAACGGCGCTCTACAAAGATGCGCAAACCGAAATCTGGAAAGACGCGCCTTGGGCTTTCCTGGTCACGGAGAAACTCCTGTATGCACGCAGCAAGAACCTGAAAGGCGTGTATGTCATGCCTGACGGCTCTTTCAATTTCGATGAAATCGAATTGAAATAAGCGGCGCGCAAGCAGGATACAAGCAATACATAAGCAAGACCCGCAGGCCGGCCGCGCCGGTCCGGCCTGCGTCTTACCGCAACAGACTGGATGCCATGTTTCCCTATATATTAAAACGCCTGATGGGCCTGATACCGACCTTGCTGATCGTGGCGGTCATGGTATTTCTGTTTGTCCACCTGCTGCCGGGCGATCCGGCGCGGCTGGTGGCCGGACCTGAAGCCGACTCGCAGACAGTCGAGCTGATCCGCCGGGACCTGGGCCTGGACAAACCCATGCACGAACAATTCATCAACTATTTCAGCAAGGCCCTGCGCGGCGATTTCGGCACCTCCCTGCGCAGCAAGCGCCCGGTCAGCACCGAAATCGCCGAACGCTTCTGGCCCACTTTCTGGCTCACCGTCACCAGCATGGTGTGGGCGGTGCTGTTCGGCCTGGTCATCGGCATCGTCTCCGCTGTCTGGCGCAACGAGTGGCCGGACCGCCTCGGCATGACGCTTGCGGTATCCGGCATTTCCTTCCCGTCGTTTGCGCTGGGCATGCTGCTGATGGAGCTGTTTTCCGTCAAGCTGGGCTGGCTGCCGACCATCGGCGCCGACAGCTGGCGCCACTACATCCTGCCGTCGCTGGCCCTGGGCGCAGCTGTGGCAGCCGTGATGGCGCGCTTCACCCGTTCCTCGTTCGTCGAAATCCTGCAGGAAGATTTTGTGCGCACCGCGCGCGCCAAGGGCCTGTCGGAAACCATCGTGGTGCTCAAGCATTGCCTGCGCAACTCCCTGATCCCGGTAGTCACCATGATGGGCCTGCAGTTCGGCTTCCTGCTGGGCGGCTCCATCGTGGTGGAAAAAGTGTTCAACTGGCCCGGCATGGGGCGCTTGCTGATCGACGCCGTCGAAATGCGCGACTATCCGGTGATCCAGGCCGAGATCCTGCTGTTCTCGCTGGAATTCATTTTCATCAACCTGGTGGTTGACGTGCTGTATGCCGTCATCAACCCTAGCATCCGTTACAAGTGAGGCCGCCCGTGTCTACGCCATCCAATCCTGTCGCCGCGATTGCCGCCGCGCCGCTGCCGAGCGCCATACGCACGCCCTGGAGCGAATTCTGGCGCAAGTTCAAGAAGCAGCACCTGGCGGTTGCGGCCGGCTGCTTCGTGCTGTTCCTGATCGTGGTGGCGATTGCCGCGCCCTGGCTGACGCCTTACGACGCCGAAAATTATTTCGACTACGACGCCCTGAACGCCGGGCCGTCGCTGGCGCACTGGTTCGGCGTCGATTCCCTCGGGCGCGACATCTTCAGCCGCATCCTGATGGGCACGCGGATTTCCCTGACCGCCGGCTTTTCGTCGGTGGCCGTAGGCGCCGTGGCCGGCACCCTGGCCGGCCTGATTGCCGGTTATTACGAAGGCTGGCCTGACCGCATCATCATGCGCATCTGCGACGTGCTGTTCGCCTTTCCCGGCATCTTGCTGGCGATCGGCATCGTGGCGATCCTCGGCAACGGCATGTCGAACGTGATTTTCGCGGTGGCGATTTTCAGCATCCCGACTTTCGCCCGCCTGGTGCGCGGCAATACGCTGGCGCTGAAGCACCTGACTTTCATCGAAGCGGTGCGCAGCATAGGCGCCAACGACCGCACCATCATCCTGCGCCACATCTTCCCCGGCACGGTGTCGGCAGTGGTGGTGTATTTCACCATGCGCATCGGCACTTCCATCATTACCGCCGCCAGCCTGTCGTTCCTCGGCATGGGCGCGCAGCCGCCGATGCCGGAATGGGGCGCGATGCTCAATGAAGCGCGTTCCGACATGATGACCGCGCCGCATATCGCGATCTTCCCCAGCCTGGCGATCTTCTTCACGGTGCTGGCGTTCAACCTGCTGGGCGACGGCTTGCGCGACGCCCTCGATCCTAAAATCGACAGACGATGACCCTGGTCCTCCCTCACATAGGCAGATTGCCGGCCGGCCCGCTGAACGCCATCAGCGATGTCGCCGGCGTCACGGTCGGCCACGCCACGCTGGCGCACGGAGCCGTCCAGACCGGCGTGACGGTGATCCGCCCGCACGGCGGCGATCCGTTCCGCGACAAGGTGCCCGCCGCCGCGGTCGTGTTCAACGGCTTCGGCAAGAGCATAGGGCTGGTGCAGGTGCAGGAACTGGGAGTGCTTGAAACGCCGGTCGCGCTGACCAACACCATGTCGGTCGGCAGCATCGCCACGGCCCAGGTCATTTCCGCTATCCAGGCCAACCCGGAGATCGGACGCAGCGAACCGACGGTCAATCCGCTGGTGTTTGAATGCAATGACGGCTACCTGAACGATATCCAGGCCATGGCCGTCAGTGCCGAACACTATCGGCAAGCGCTGGCCGGCGCCGCGCCTGAGTTTGAGCAAGGCGCGGTCGGCGCCGGGCGCGGCATGTCGTGTTTCGACCTCAAGGGCGGCATCGGTTCGGCTTCGCGCCATGCAAGCGCCGGCGGCATGCAATATTGTGTCGGCGCGCTGGTGCTGGCCAATTTCGGCAAGCTGGCGGCGCTGACGCTGGCCGGCCAGCATATCGGAAACGGACTGCGGCGTTTGCGGCAACCCACGCCAGAAGCACCCGAGATGGGATCGATCATCATGATCATTGCGACCGATGCGCCGCTCGATGCACGCCAGCTGGGACGGCTGGCAACCCGCTGCGGCGTCGGCCTGGGCCGCACCGGCTCGATCTACGGCCATGGCAGCGGCGACCTGGCGCTGGCGTTTTCCACGGCGCAGACCGTGCCTGCCCGCCCCGACAGCACCATACGGCAGAGCGCTTCCTTGCACGACAACCTGCTCGACCCGCTGTTTGAAGCGGTGGTCGACAGCACCGAACAAGCCATCGTCAACGCGCTGTTTGCAGCACAAACCGTGACCGGACGCGACGGCCACCGGCGCTTGTCGCTGCGCGATGCCGCAGCCGGCCTGCCTTGACCCACCTGACAGAACATAATAATGAAAATCCTGATTTCCGTTGATATAGAAGGCGTCGCCGGTGTATTCCATCCGGAACAAACGCGCGCCGGCAATCCCGAATACGAACGCGCGCGGCGCCTGATGACGGCAGAAGCCAACGCCGTGATCGAGGGCGCGCTGGCCGGCGGCGCCAGCGAGATCCTGGTGAACGATTCGCACGGCGGTTTCCGCAACCTGCTGCCTGACTTGCTGCATCCCGCCGCCAGCGCAATCCTCGGCAAACCGCGCCTGCTGGGCATGATGAGCGGCGTCGACAGCGGCGTCGCCGGCGTGATGATGGTCGGCTACCATGGCCGCTCGCAAAGCCGCGGCATCCTGGCCCACACCATCAACAGTTTTGCTTTCTCGCGCATCTGGTTGAACGGGCAGGAGCTGGGCGAAGCCGGCATCTACGGCGCGCTGGCCGGCGAATTCGGCGTGCCGGTGATCTTTGGCAGCGGCGACGATGTTTTTGTGGAAGAAAACCGGCCGCTGTTTCCGCACGCTACGCTGGTCAGCGTCAAGACCGCCGACGGCAGCAACAGCGGCACATCGCTGTCGCCGCAACGCGCGCTGAGCTTGCTGAGCGAGGGCGCCAAGGCCGCACTGGCCAATCTTGCCGCCGCGCGTCCCTTCATCTTGCCGCCGGCGATCACCTGCAGATTGCAGATCCAGAGCCCGGCGCTGGCCGACCTGTTCTGCCAGCTGCCTTTGCTGCAGCGGATCGACGGCGTCAACGTTGAATTCACTGCGCCGTCGGTGCAATACGCCGTCAGGATATTGAACAGCCTGTCGGCGATGTCATTCATGCTGCGTTAGCAGCCGGGCCTGTTTGCACTGCCGGTTTCTTCAGGGGCCGGCAAAACCAGGCGCCGGCCGCCAGTTGCACCAGCAAGGCAAGCGCCCACGCGGCCCGGTGCGCAACCGCCGCATAACTGCCGGTATCGTGCGGCCAGGCGTTGAGCAGCAAACCGAAGCCATACTGCACCACGAACGCGCCGGCGAAAATCGCCAGGGTCAGCCCGGTGCTGACGCGGCCGGCCAGGTGGACTGGAAACTCGCGCACCAGCGCCGCATACGACAGCACGCCCGAAGTACCCAGCAAGCCATACAAACCCCACAGCAGCCAGCCCGGCAAGGGTGCGCCGAGCACGATCAGCAGCTGCGCCAGCATGAACAGGAACATTCCTGCGCCGGCGGTCGTGTGCAAGGAAATCCCGCGCTGCTGCAAACGACGCGCCAGCCAGCCGGAACCAACCGCGCCCAGCACCATCGCCAAGCCGGCCAGCGCCACGATATTGGCTGCGGCGGCGGCCGGCAGCCGGCTGACGTCGCGCAGATACGGCCCGGCCCACAAACCCTGCACGCCGAGAAACACGCCCTGGCTCGCCATCACAAAAGGCGCAGTACGCCAGAACACCGCGCTGCGGAAAATGCCGCCGATATCGCGCAGCTGCGCCGCCAGGCTGCTTTTCGGGTGCAGCTCATCCTTTTCCGGCACCAGTGTAAACAGGGCCAGCACGATCATCAGGATCAACACCGCAACCACCACGAACAGCACGCGCCAAGTGGTGAGGCCCAAGGCCCAGGCAATCGGCGTCCCGGTGGCGACCGCGCCCAGGCCGCCGATGGCGTAGATGGCGCCGTTCATCAACGGCAAGTGGTCGTGCGGGAACCAGGCGACAATCGCCTTCAGGCCGGCCATCAGGCAGGCTGAGGTACCGATCCCCAGCAGCAGGCGGCCCACCAGCAGGCTGCCGAAGCCGTGGGCATTGGCCGACACCACAGCGCCAGCTGCGGCCAGCAGCAGCAAACAGGCCAGCACCCGGCGCGGACCGAAACGGTCCAGCAAAATGCCGAGCGGCAGCTGGCAGGCGGCGAATGCGAAAAAATACAGGCTGGTCAGCAGTCCCAGCTGGGCCGGCGACAAGCCCAGCTCGCTGCTGAGCAAAGGCGCCAGCGGCAGGTTGATGCCGCGCGCCAGGTAGGAAATGAAATAGCCCGAGGAAAATATCAGGAAAACACGGGTGGCGAGCTTCATGGTCGGTCACTCATCAAAAACAGGATATGACGATGGTAAAGAGCAAACTGCCCCAAGGCCAACGAAGTGTTTTATCCTTATATGTGAATGGAATTAACCGATTGACTGAAAAAATGCGCAAACACCTTCCTCGCCATCATGTTTGAACAACTGCCGCCGACCCAGGCCTTGCGTGCGTTTGAAGCCGCCGCGCGGCTCGGCAACTATACCCGGGCCGGGGAAGAACTGCACCTGACGCACAGCGCCATCAGCCACCAGATCCGCGCGCTCGAGCAGCGCACCGGACGCAAGCTGTTCCAGCGCGAAGGCCGGCAGATGGTGCTGACCGACGGCGGCCGCCTGCTGGCAGGGGAAGTGCGACAGGCGCTGCTGGCGCTGGACCGCGCCTTGCACATCGGCCAGGCCGAGCGCCGGCGCGCGGGGCAAGCATTGCGCGTCAGCGTGCCGCCATCGTTTGCCAGCGCCTGGCTGGTGCCGCGGCTAGCCGCGTTCCACCGGCAGCATCCGCATATCGACATCAGCTTGCGCACCAGCCACGAACTGAGCGAACTGGATTTCAGCGACGCCGACGTCGCCATCTGGTACGGCCGCGCCGGACACAAGAATTTCCGCTATCAATGCCTGCTGAAGGAAGTGATTTTCCCGGTATGCAGCCCGCGCTTCGCCGCCGGCCATCCCGCCATCACGCCGCAAGACCTGGTGCACCATCCCTTGCTGCGCTTTGCCCACCATGGCGGCTGGGAGCCGTGGTTTGCCGCCGCCGGCATCAGGCAAGGCGAACCGCCGAGCGGCCCGGTGTACGACGACCCCATGCACCTGCTGGACGCCGCCGCTGCCGACCAGGGCATCGCGCTGGCGCGCAGCTGCCTGGTGCGCAACCATCTGGCCGACGGCCGCCTGGTGCGGCTGTTCGATATCACCGCCCCGGCCCGCGGCAATTACTTCTCGGTTTCGCCCTTCGATACCGAAAAGACAGCCACCATCGCCGAGTTCCAGGAATGGCTGGGCGCAATCTTGTCAGACTCAACAGAATAAAAATCCATGCCTACCATTACTTCGCTCACGCTGTACCCGATCAAATCCTGCGCCGGCATTGCCTTGCAGGCCGCCACCGTCACCGCCGCCGGCCTCAGCCATCAACATGCGCACGACCGTGAATGGATGGTGGTCGACAGCGGCGGGCAGTTCCTGTCGCAGCGCAGCCATCCTGCCATGGCCCTGATCGTGCCGGCCTTGCAAGCCGGCGCCATGACCGTGCAAGCACCCGGCATGCCGCCGCTGCTGGTCCCGGCCGCGCCGCTGGATCGCGCGCAGGCGGCGTCGCTGGCAGTGAACGTCTGGGACGACAAGCTCAGCGCCCATGACTGCGGCGACGACGCTGCCGGCTGGTTCTCGCGTGTCTTGGGCCAACCCTGCAGGCTGGTGCGCTTCGACCCTGCGGCCAGGCGCCTGGCCAGCAAAAAGTGGACGCTCGATGCAGATGCGCCGACCCGCTTTGCCGACGGTTATCCGATGCTGCTGATATCACAGGGATCGCTGGACGACCTCAACCGGAAACTGCAGGCGCAGGGCCGCTCGCCATTGCCGATGAACCGTTTCCGGCCGAACATCGTGATCGATGGCGTGGATGCTTTTGAAGAAGATTTCCTGGAAACGCTGCAGGCCGGGCCGGTCTGCCTGCAGCCGGTAAAACCATGCACACGCTGCCCGATGCCGGCCATCGACCAGGCCAGCGGAGAAATCGGCCCCGATCCGATGGATATCCTGCTGACCTACCGCGCCAACCCGCGTGTCGACGGCGCCGTCACCTTCGGCGTCAACATGATAGTGCGGGAGGGGAATGGCGCGATCCTGCGCATCGGGCAGGACATCGAGGGTGAACTGGCGTTCTAGAGGGTTGCTGCGGATTACTGCGGCTTGACGGCAGGCGCCGCCAGCTCGGCCTGCAAGCGCTCGTACTTGGCTTGCAGCTGTTCCTTGGATTCATGCCAGGCCGGATCCAGCGGGATGCAGCTGACCGGACAGACCTGCTGGCATTGCGGCTCGTTGAAATGGCCTACGCATTCGGTGCACTTGTGCGGATCGATTTCGTAGATCAGCGGGCCCATGTAAATTGCGCCGTTCGGGCACTCGGGCTCGCATACATCGCAATTAATACAGTCGTCGGTGATCAATAAAGCCATTTCACTACTCTACTCAAGTTGCCGCGGGACCAGGTGGTCCCGCCTTACTGCCTTGCCGCCATTTTAATCCCGTTGCGGATTCGCCGCTGCCCGGGCGCTCAGGGCTGCTGGGCGTCCAGCTTTTCCTTCAGCCATTTTTCGACCGAAGGGAAGACGAATTTGGAGACATCGCCGCCCAGCGTGGCGATTTCGCGCACGATGGTGCCGGAGATGAACTGGTACTGGTCGGACGGCGTCAGGAACAGGGTTTCCACATCCGGCAGCAGGTAGCGGTTCATGCCCGCCATCTGGAACTCGAACTCGAAGTCGGAAACCGCGCGCAAGCCGCGCACGATGACGTTGGCGTCATGCTGGCGCACAAAATCCTTGAGCAGGCCGGAGAAGCTCTCCACCTGTACATTGGGGTAATGGCCCAACACCTCGTTGGCGATCGACAGCCGTTCTTCCAGAGAGAAAAACGGTTTCTTGTTCTTGCTGTCGGCGACGCCGACCACCAGCTTGTCAAACAGCCCGGATGCACGACGCACCAGATCTTCATGGCCGCGCGTGAGCGGATCGAACGTACCTGGATAAACAGCTGTGACCATCTTTCTTCCCCCAATCAGATCGCGCATTATGCCTGAATTTGCATCAGGCAGAATGCACTTGCCTTTTCAGCAAGTGGTAAAACACTATACCAGCCTTGTCCGCCCGCAGCAGCTGCCAGCCGCCCAGCCAGGCCGGCAAAGCGTCCTCCTGCAGCGCGAATTCAGACTCAAGGTACAGCAAACCGTGTTCGGCCAGCAAACCCTGGCATAGCGGCAGCACTTTTTCCAGCCAGCCCTGCTGGTAGGGCGGGTCGAGGAAAATCAGGTCGAAGCGCGCAGAATCTGCAACGGCCGCGGCGCCGGCCTCGACGCCAGCCTTACCCAGCCAGGTGAGCGCATCGCTGCGCAGGATCCGCACCTGGCTCGCGTCCAGCTTGGCCTTGGTGGTTTCCAGCTGGCGCGCCGCCGGCGTATTGTGTTCGATCATGGTCACTTCCAGCGCTCCGCGGCTGGCGGCTTCAAAACCCAGCGCCCCGGTGCCGGCAAACAGGTCGAGGCAGCGCACGGCGCTCCAGTTGCCGTCCAGCAAGTGCGTCAGCCAGTTGAACAGGGTCTCGCGCACCCGGTCCGGCGTCGGCCGCAAGCCTTCGCTGTCCAGCACGGCCAAAGGCGTGCGTTTCCAGGCGCCGCCAATGATGCGGACCTGGCGCGCCAGGGGCGGTTTGATGGCGTGCACCGGTGTCTTCGGCGGCTTTTTGCTGCTTGGTTTTTTCATTAAGTTTAATAAAGATGGGAAAAATTGCCGGAAATCCGTCAATAGCTTCTACGCACCGGGCTATCCCTGATTTGATGGCTTGCGCTCTGATAGAATGCCGGGGATTGTACCTCTTGTGCAGCCAGCCCCGAAAGGCTGCTGCAGCGCCCTATTTCACCGCCTTACAGATCAGGCCTCAGATGTTTAGCTTCTTCAAGAAAAAACCAAAACCCGAAGTCACGCCCTTGCCGGAATCTTCCGCGCCAGAGGCGCTGCCACAGGCCGATGCCGCGGAGGTTGTCGTCCCAAGCGCGCCGCCTCTGGCCGCCGTGCACGCCGCGCCGGCTGCAATCGCCGAAACGGCGGAAGAAATCGAGATCGTTTCCGCGCCGGTGGCGGCGGAACAAAAACGCTCCTGGCTGTCGCGCCTGAAAACGGGACTGTCGAAAACCTCGTCCAACCTGAGCATCCTGTTCGTCGGCGCCAAGATCGACGACGACCTGTACGAAGAGCTGGAATCGGCGCTGCTGGTGTCCGACGCCGGCGTCGAAGCTACCCATTTCCTGCTCAACGCCCTGAAAAAGAAGGTCAAGGAAGACAAGCTGACCGAGGCAGCCCAGGTCAAGGCGGCGCTGCGCACCTTGCTGATCGATCTGCTTTCCCCCTTGCAGAAACCGCTGGTGCTGGACCAGCACCAGCCGCTGGTGATCATGATCGCCGGCGTCAACGGCGCCGGCAAGACCACCACCATCGGCAAGCTGGCCAAGCATCTGCAGGCACACAAGCAGTCGGTGCTGCTGGCCGCCGGCGATACGTTCCGCGCCGCGGCGCGCGAGCAGCTGACGATCTGGGGCGAACGCAACAACGTCACCGTGATCGCCCAGGAATCCGGCGATCCGGCCGCGGTGGCGTTCGACGCCGTGCATTCGGCCCAGGCGCGCGGCACCAATGTAGTGATGGTCGATACGGCCGGCCGCCTGCCGACCCAGCTGCACCTGATGGACGAGCTGAAGAAAATCAAGCGCGTCATCGGCAAGGGCATGGCCACCGCGCCGCATGAGATATTGCTGGTCATCGACGGCAACACCGGCCAGAACGCGCTGGCGCAGGTCAAGGCGTTCGACGATGCGCTGGGGCTGACCGGCCTGGTGATCACCAAGCTGGACGGCACCGCCAAGGGTGGCGTGCTGGCGGCCATCGCCACCACCCGCGCGATCCCGGTGTACTTCATCGGCGTCGGCGAACAGATCGAAGATTTGCAGCCGTTTGACGCTGCCGAATTTGTGGATGCGTTATTAAGTTAACTACGAGCCAATTATTGATGACAGGTCCCAGCCACTCCATGATTGAATTCAACCAGGTCTCCAAGAAATATACGCGCGACGTGGTCGCACTGCGCGATATCACATTGACGGTTAACAAGGGCGACCTGATTTTCCTGGCCGGCCCGTCCGGCGCCGGCAAGACCACGCTGCTCAACCTGATCGCCGCGATCGAACGTCCCAGCAGCGGCACGCTGACCGTCAGCGGCGCCAACGTCGGCAAGCTGAAGTCTTCCGGCCTGCCTTACCTGCGGCGCAACCTCGGCTTGATCCTGCAGCAGCAAAAGCTGCTGCAGGACCGCAGCGTGCTGGCCAATGTCATGCTGCCGCTCCTGGTCACCGGCGCCACCCGCGCCGAAGCCGAGAAGCGGGCCCAGGCCGCGCTCGACAAGGTCGGCCTGCTGGACAAGGCGGCAACCGATCCGCAAGCCCTGTCCGGCGGCGAACAGCAGCGCGTATCGATCGCCCGCGCCATCGTCAACCGGCCGCAAATCATCCTGGCCGACGAACCGACCGCCAACCTCGACCGCGACAACGCCAACAAGGTGCTGGATGCGCTCAAGTCGTTCCATGCAGCCGGCGTGACCTGTCTGATTTCCACCCACGACGAACAATTCCTCAACAGCGCCAACCGCGTGGTGTTCCTGGACCAGGGCCAGATCGTCGACCACTGGCAGAATTCCGCAGTCGGAGGTGCAGCATGAAGAGCTGGCTGCGGCAACACCTGTTCGCCATCAGCGACGCCTTCACCCACTTGTTCAAGGCGCCCGGCGGCTTTGCGCTGAACGTGCTGGTGGTGGCGATTGCGCTGGCGCTGCCGTTCGGCGGCCTGACCCTGATCGAGAACGTGCGCCCGGTCTCCGAGCAGCTGGCGGTAGAGCCCGAGATCAGCATCTTCATGGCGCTGGATGCGGCGCGCGACAAGACCGCCGCACTGGCCAAGCCGATCGACGCCGTCCTGCAGCAGCACCATAGCTCGGCCAAAGTCGTGTTCATTCCGCGCGAAGACGCCTTGATCAGCCTGAAAAACAAGACTGGCATGGACGATGCGCTGACCACCCTGGGGCAGAATCCTTTGCCGGATGCGTATGTGCTGAAACTGGCCGGCTTCCACGATGCGCCTGACGCTGCCCGCATCGACACCATTGCGGCTGACCTCAAGGCCTTGCCCGGGGTCGACACGGTGCAGGTCGATTCCGAATGGGTCAAGCGGCTGGCGGCGCTGCTGGGAATATTGCGCCTGGTGCTGATGTTCCTGGCGGCCACGCTGGCGGTGGTGGTAGTGGCCGTGGTGTTCAATACCGTGCGCCTGCAAGTGCTGACCCAGCGCGAAGAAATCGCGGTCGCCAAGCTGGTCGGCGCTACCGATGCGTTCATCCACCGGCCGTTTTATTACACCGGCGCGCTGCTCGGCCTGTGCGCCGGCGGACTGGCGCTGGGCGCGGTGGCGCTGGGCTTGCAGCCGCTGAACCAGGCGATCGCCGAGTTCGCCCGCTTGTACGCATCCGAATTCCGCCTGCTGCCGCTGAACTGGATCGCCAGCCTGGCGCTGCTGGCGATCAGCGCCGGCCTCGGCCTGGTCGGCGCGCTGCTGTCGGTGCGGCGCCATCTGGCCCGCCTGGCCTGAACCCGGCCCTGAGACCAGCGTGTTCCACCATCCGTCCGAATTCGTCACCTTCAAGACCAGCCCGCACCTGCCGGGCGTGGAATTGTATTCGGCGCGGCTGGTCGACCACGAGTTCGCGCCGCATGTGCACGACGCCTATTCGCTGGGCGCGATTGAAACCGGCGTCGAGCGTTTCCGCCACAAGGGTTCCCAGCATGTAGCTCCGGCCGGCACGCTGGTGCTGCTGAATCCCGACGAACTGCACGACGGCCACGCCGAGATCGCTGCCGGCTGGACTTACCAGATGCTGTTCATCGAACCGCAGCTGCTGCGCGAGCTGACCGGCAGCGAAGTTTATTTCGCTGCCGCCACCGCCCACGATCCCCAGCTGGCCGACAGTTTCCAGCTGCTGTTCAAGCGCATGTGGCAGGCGCCCGACGATCTCGCGTTCATATCGCATTTCACGGTATTGATAGACGCTGTCACGCAGCGCTACGGCAAGAACCTGCGCCCGGTTTCGCTGCTGAAACCCGGCCAGCCGCAACGCATGCTGGCGATGCGGCGTGTCCTCGACTGCATCGAAGCCAACCTGGACCAGACCCTGCATATCGACACCCTGGCGACCGAAGCCGGCATGTCTGTCTTTCATTTCGTGCGGGCCTTCTCGGCCGCGTTCCACGCCACTCCGCACCAATACCTGCAAGCGCGCCGCACCACCCGCGCCAAGACCTTGCTGGCCCAGCGCAGCACCCCGACCGACGCCGCCGCCGCGGTCGGGCTGGCTGACCAGAGCCACCTGACGCGCTGGTTCAAGCGCGCCTATGGCGTCACGCCGGCCCAGTATCAACAGCAAATTGGTACAAGACCGCTGGGCTGAAGATAGGCATGATGGGTAAATCCCATCACTCGTCCTCGACCTTTTTATGGCATCGCTTCGATTAACTGCACCGCCGCCGGGAGCCGCCCCATGCTGACCGGCCTGTTATGCGCCCTGGGCGCAGGAATGATGTGGGGCCTGGTGTTCATCGCGCCCCTGATACTGCCCGACTACCCCGGCCTGATGCTGTCGTTCGGCCGTTACGTGGCGTTCGGCCTGATCGCGCTGGCGCCTGCCCTGCTTGACCGCAAGCGCATAGCCGCGTTGACCAGGGCCGACTGGCGCGCCGCGCTGAAGCTCTCGCTGGTCGGCAACCTGCTGTATTACGCGGCGCTGGCGACTGCGATCCAGCTGGCGGATGCGCCGCTGCCGACCATGCTGATCGGCACCCTGCCGGTGGTGATCTCCGTCTTTTCCAACTGGTCGCCGGGGCATGCGGCGGAAAGCGTCGCCTGGCGCCGGCTGGCGCCGTCGCTGCTGGTCATCCTGGTCGGTATCTTGTGCGTCAACGCCGCCGAGCTGGCGCATATGCGGCTGGCAGGCGCCGGCAATACACGCTCGATCGGCGACTACGTGCTGGGCTGCCTGATTGCGCTGGGCGCGGTCGCGGCCTGGACCTGGTATCCGATCGTCAATGCCCGCTACCTGCGCGCCCATCCGCATATCAGCCCTTCCACCTGGGCGACCGCGCAGGGCCTGGCGGTCTTGCCGCTGGCGCTGGTCGGGCTGTTCGGCTACGGTGTTTACCAGAAACTGACAGGCGGCAGCTACGCCTTTCCGTTCGGACCGCGGCCGCTGCAGTTTGTCGGCCTGATGCTGGTGATCGGCCTCAGTGCTTCCTGGATCGGCACGCTGCTCTGGAACAAGGCCAGCCAGCACCTGCCCACCGCGCTGCTGGCGCAGCTGATCGTATTCGAAACCCTGGCGGCGCTGCTGTATGCCTTCATTTTCCGCGACGCGGTGCCAGGCCTGCAGGTCATGGCGGGCGTGGCGCTGTTATGCATAGGCATAGTTTTCGGTGTGCGCACCTTCCAGCATCAGATACCATAGGGGCTGCTTCCATTTCCGCAGCCGCTGCGCCATTTCGTGAAACCTGTGCTTACCTTGCCTTCCCGCCTGTTGCTTGCCTGTTCCGTACTGGCATTGCTGGCCTGTTCCCCCAAGTTCAACTGGCGCGAAGTGCGCAGCAAGGACGCGCCTTACAGCGTGCTGCTGCCGGCCAAGCCATCGACCTTCGCGCGCCCCATCGATCTCGACGGCACGCCGGTCACCATGACCATGACCGCCGCCAAGGTGGACGACACGGTGTTCGCGGTCGGCAGCGCTACCGTGCCCGACGCCTCCAAGGCGCAAGCGGCATTGAGCGCGATGAAAACCGCATTGGTGAAGAACATCAACGGCACCGTCAGGGCTGAAAAGGCTACCGCGGCTGCCAGCGGCGTGCAGGGGCTCTCCGCCAGCATCGACGTCGAGGCGGTCGGCACCACCCCGGGCGGCAAGCAGGAAATCCTGTACGGGCATTTTGTCAGCAAGGATAAGGAAATCTACCAGGTCATCGTGATGGGGCCGGAAAAAACCGTCTCACGGGAAAATGCAGAGACTTTCATCTCTTCGTTCAAGCATGATTAACATTGATGCAATAATGCGGCCGGCCGCCCTGCTCTGTAACCAGCGGTGACAGCAGTGGCAAGCCCCCCGACAAAGGGGTATTCTGTACAATGTGTTTTTTCATCAAAAACAATATTCTGAGGTTTTATGTTAGTTACATTCAAATCCAAGGCGTCGGCCGAAGTCACCATGTTCGACTACGATGCCAAGCGCATCCTCGACCTGCTGAATAAAGATGTGAAGATCGGCGTCATCACCGCCGAAGAAGGCCCTGCAGCAATCGCCAAGCTCGAAGCGGAAACATCGGAAAGCCGCGCCCATCCGGCATCGGACAGCGTGCAGCACGACATCGCCGCCCATCACAATGAAGCCGGCGACGATACCGGCCATGAACCGGTGCAGACGGTCAACTTCGCCAACAAGATCTATCCCCTGCTGGAAATGCTGCGCGAAGCGCACAAGCACAATAACGACGTACTCTGGGGCGTTTGATGAGCTCCGGTCTTGAGCGACAGCTTACGACCGCAGACGGCATCCCTCTCTTCGTCGCCGACTGGCCGCCAGCTGCTGGCGTGCCGGTGGCGGGCAGCATCCTGCTGATGCACGGACTGGGCGAACATGCCGGGCGCTATGCCCATGTAATACGTTTTTTCAATCGCTGCGGCCTGCTGGTGCGCAGCTACGATCACCGCGGCCACGGCCGTTCCGGCGGACCGCGCGGCGACGTGCCGGACGAAGCCGCCTTGCTGCGCGACGCCCGGCTGGTGCTGGACGACTTCAACCGCCAGGCGCAACGCGATTATCCAGCGCTGGCAGGCAATACACCTTTTTTATTCGGCCACAGCATGGGCGGCCTGTTTGCGGCCCGCTTCGCGCTAGCCGCGATGGCGCCGCTGCGCGGCCTGGTTTTATCGTCGCCCGGACTGGCCTTGCGCCTGAACCGGGTGCAGCTCGGCCTGCTCAGGCTGATGTCGCTGGCGGCTCCCGGCGTGGCCGTGCCCAACGGCCTGGACGTCGGCCATCTGTCGCACGATCCCGCAATCGCCAAAGCTTATAGCGGCGATCCGCTGGTGCATAACAAGATCACCGCGCGCCTGCTGAACAGCATGCTGCGCTCGGGGGAATTCGTCCTGGGCCAGGCGCATGCCCTGGCGGTCCCGACGCTGCTGGTGATCGCCGGCGACGACCGCATCATCGATCCCGACGGCAGCCGCCGTTTTTTTGCTGCCTTGCCGCCTGCCATCGTCACCTTCCGCGACTATGACGGCATGTACCACGAGATTTTCAACGAAGTCGGCGCCGAGCGGGTATTTGCAGATGTGCGCCGCTGGCTTGAGGCACAGTACGCGCTGCAGCCGCTGGCGGCAGTCCATCCCGTCCTGGCTGGCTGAAGTTATCCGTCAACCGCGGAAGTTGCCGGCCAGACATCTTGCTCCATTGCCAGGCTAATCCATTATGGCAAAATATTATTGCTGTCAAGCAATCCTGAAATTTCGCTTTTTCCCGCCACAATCACGACCTAACTGTAGGTGAGCGACCATATCCCCGCTACAATCGCGTTGTTACCTTCCTGTCTAGCTGCGTCGTTATGATCTCCTTCGGCATTACTGATTTTGGCCTGTTCCTGATGGCTGTCCTGCTGCTGAACGCCACTCCCGGCCCGGATACCGCCTATATCGTCGGCCGCAGCGTGGCGCAGGGCCGGCGCGCCGGCCTGCTGTCGGCGCTAGGCATCACAGCCGGCTGCTGCATCCACGCGACCCTGTCGGCTTTTGGCCTGACGGCGCTGCTGGCAGCCTCCGCCACCGCCTTCATGGCTGTCAAGCTGGCGGGCGGCGCCTACCTGGTCTACCTCGGCATCAGGATGCTGCTCAGCAAGAAAGCAGCCGCCAGCGAACAGCAGCCGCAACTGGACCTGCGTTCGCACAAGACGATTTTTGTGCAAGCCCTGATCACCAATGTGCTCAATCCCAAGGTGATCTTGTTTTTCCTCTCCTTTTTCCCGCAGTTCGTGCGCCACGATTCGCCGCACAAGATCGCGGCCTTCCTGGTGCTGGGCGCGGTGTTTTCGGTCGTCACGCTGTGCTGGAACAGCGGCACCGCCATGCTGGCCGGCACCCTGACACGGCATGCCAGCAACAATCCGCAAATCAAGCATTTGCTGGAACGCACGGTGGGCGCCGCCTTTATTGCGCTGGGCATCAAGCTGGCTTTAACCAAAAACTGAGCAAGATCCGATTTCCCGACAACCCTTACCCGCAGAACAGACCTGAACCACTTGTGACCTATTCGACCCTTAAAAAAGACTCTCTCGCCTTTAGCCTGTTAGGCGCAGCCCAAGCCATCGCCCTGGTGCGCGACGGCGCGGCGCTGCCGCAGGCGCTGACCCAGGTATTTGCACAATCGGCAGCGCCGGCGCCAACGCGCGGCGCGATCCAGGACATCGCCTACCGCACCATGCGCGGCATCGGCCGCGCCGAAACCCTGCTCGGCAACCTGGCCAGCCGGCCGCCGGAGCCGACCTTGCTGCATTGCCTGCTGTGCGCCGCACTGTGCCTGCTGGCCGACGTCGACGATCCTGCATACGAGAATTTCACGGTGGTCAACCAGGCTGTCACCGCCGTCTCTTCCGATCCCCAGATGGCCCACGCCAAAGGCATGGTGAATGCGGTGCTGCGGCGCTTCCTGCGCGAACGCGAAGCGCTGGTGGCAGCCGCCGTCAAGACGCCGTTCGGCTTGTGGAATTATCCGGTGTGGTGGATAGACCGCATGAAAGCCGCCTATCCGCAGCAATGGCAAGCCATCCTCACAGCCGGCAATACGGCGCCGCCGCTGACCTTGCGCGTCAACCGCCGCAAGACTTCGGTAGCCGCTTACCTGGAGACCCTGGCCAGCCACGCGATAACGGCGCGCCAGATCGGCCCGGACGCAATACGCCTGGACACGGCGCTGCCGGTGGCCCAGATCCCCGGCTTTGAAGACGGCCTGGCCTCGGTGCAAGACGCCGCTGCCCAGCTTGCCGCACCGCTGCTCGACCTGCAGGACGGCATGCGGGTGCTGGACGCTTGCGCCGCCCCTGGCGGCAAGACCGGCCACATCCTGGAAACCGCCGAGGTCGACCTGACCGCGCTCGACAACAATCCCAAGCGCTTGCAACGCATTACCCAGAACCTGCAGCGCCTGCAACTGGAGGCAAAACTGCAACTGGGCGACGCCAGCATCGGCGGCCAAGGCGGCGACTGGTGGGACGGCCAGCCCTTCGACCGCATCCTGGCCGATGTCCCCTGCACTGCCTCCGGCATCGTGCGCCGCCATCCCGACATACGCTGGTTGCGGCGCAAGACCGATACCGAGCAACTTGCAACACTTTCGGCAAAGATTCTGGACAATCTTTGGCAGATGCTGCGCCCGGATGGTAAATTGCTACTCGTAACATGTTCCGTATGGCCACAAGAATCGGAAGCCCAGGCGGTAGCCTTTGCCGCGCGCAACAATGCGCGCAGGCTGCCGGCGCCGGGCCAGCTGCTGCCGACCGCCGATGCCGGACAAGATCATGACGGCTTGTTTTACGCGCTGTTCCAGAAGTGCTGAAGCATGTGTAGTACTGCAACCCTTTTGCCATAACTTTTTTACCATACCCGAAACCAGTGACACGACCATTGCCTCAATTCATAAAATACTGGCTGCTGGCCCTGCTGCTGGCTCTGTCTTTTAGCCCGCCATCCAGCTATGCATCGGACGGCGTTGAATTGAGTCAGGCCCACATCGAAGCCGGCGACGACGGCTATCGCTTGTCGGCAACGTTTTCTTTCGACCTCAACCGCGGCCTGGAGGATGTGGTCAACCGCGGCGTCACCCTGTATTTCACCACCGACGTCGAACTGACGCGGCCGCGCTGGTACTGGTTCGACGAAAAGGCGATTACCGCCACCCAGACCATCCGCCTGCAATACAACGTCATCACGCGCCGCTACAACGTTGCCATCAACGGCAGCCTGCAGCAGAGCTTCAATAGCCTGGACGATGCCCTGTCCCTGATCCGCCGCCCCAGCCGCTGGCTGATCGCCGACAAGAGCGCGCTCAAGCAGGGCGAGGTGTACCGGGTCGCGGTGCGCATGGGCCTCGACCTCGGGCTGCTGTCCAAGCCGTTCCAGGTCAACGCCCTCAACAATAGCGACTGGCGCTTTTCTTCCGACTGGAAGAGTTTCAATTACAAGGTGGAATAGCCGTGTCGCGCGCGTTACGCTATCTGCTGGTGGTCGGCGGCGCCGTCGCCAGCATCTTGCTGTTCCTGCTGTCGTCGGCCTCGGCCAATTCGGATTTTTTCGACAAGCACTATCCCTGGCTGCTGGGCTTGAACGCGCTGGTGGCGGTAGCGCTGTTTGTGCTGGTCTGCCTGCTGCTCGGACGACTCTACAATCGCTACAAACGCGGAAAATTCGGCTCGCGGCTGACTGCCAAGCTGGTGCTCATGTTTGCGCTGATCGGCATCTTGCCGGGGGCCGTGATTTACGTGGTGTCGCTGCAATTCGTGTCGCGTTCGATCGAATCCTGGTTTGACGTACATGTCGAAACCGCCTTGCAGGCCGGGGTCAACCTGAGCCACGCAGCGCTGGATGCATCGCTCAGCGACCTGAGCGCCAGGGCGCACACGCTGGCGGCCGAATGGTCCGAGCTTTCCAACTCGGCGCAAGCAACCCAGCTGGGCCGCCTCAGCGACCAGAACCTGGAAGCATCGATTGTCACCGCCAGCGGCCAGGTCATCGCTTCCGTCGGCGGCAACCTGGGCACGCTGGTGCCCAACCTGCCGACCGCCTCGATGCTGCAGCGGGCTCGCCTGCCGCGCGGTTTTGCCGAAACGGAAAGCGATTTTGATGCTCCCGGCAACAACCCCGGCAAGCCGGCAACCGGCAATGAAACCGCCAACCTGCGCCAGCACGTGGTAGTCGAAATCCCGGCGCCGCTGAGAAGTTCTTCGCTGCAAAACGAAACCCATTTCCTGCAAATGGTGCAGCCGGTGCCGGCCTACCTGGCCTCCAACATCGGCATCCTGGCCTCGACCTCCCCCGAATATCAAGAGCGCTCGATCAGCCGTTCCGGCTTGCGCAAGATGTACGTAATGACCCTGACGCTGACCTTGCTGCTGGCGGTGTTCAGCGCCATCGTCAGCGCCTTCCTGATCGCCACCGACCTGGCCAAGCCCTTGCTGCTGCTGGCGGAAGGCACCAAGGCGGTGGCCGAAGGCAACCTCTCGCCGCGGCCGATCGTCGCTACCTCGGACGAACTGGGCGTCCTGACCCAGTCTTTCAACCTGATGACGCGCCAGCTCTACGACGCCCGCGCCGCGGTGGAAAAAAACCGCAGCGAACTGGAAAACGCCAAGGCTTACCTGGAATCGGTGCTGGCCAACATGTCGGCCGGCGTGATGGTGCTGGACGGCGATTTCCGCCTGGTCACCAGCAACCAGTCGGTAGCGCGCATCCTGCAATACGATTTTTCCCCGCACATCGGCCAGCCGCTGACCATCATCGACGGCCTGGCGCATTTCGCGGAAGTCATCATCAACGCCTTTTCCGAACAGAACGCGCAATTCGCCACCGGCAAGATCGGCGCCGAGCTGCTGCACTGGCAGCAGCAGATCGAAATCCCGCGCCGGGTCGACAGCGGCGAGAACAGCGACAGCGACGACATCACCCTGCTGGCGCGCGGTTCGCGCCTGCCGGTCGAAAACCGTACCGGCTACGTGGTGGTGTTCGACGATATCTCCGACGTCATCTCCGGCCAGCGCTCGATCGCCTGGGGCGAAGTGGCGCGCCGCCTGGCGCATGAAATCAAGAATCCGCTGACGCCGATCCAGCTCTCGGCCGAACGGCTGCAGATGAAGCTGGAAGACAAGCTGATGACCCACGACGCCGCGATCCTGAAGAAAAGCACCGACACCATTGTTAACCAGGTAGCTGCGATGAAGCGCATGGTGGACGATTTCCGCGACTACGCCAAGACGCCGCCGGCGGTATTGGGCGAGCTCGACCTGAACGTGCTGGTGGCCGAAATCCTGCATCTCTACTTGGCCGGCGACGAACGCGATATGATCCATGCATCCTTGGCGCCGGACCTGCCGCTGATCATGGGCGACGCCACCCAGCTGCGGCAAGTGATCCATAATCTTTTGCAAAACGCCCAGGACGCCGTCCTCGACCGCAGCGACAACGCCACGCCGCCCCGCATCGACCTGGTCACCGAACGGGTCAGCTACCAGAGCTCGGATGGCCTGTCGCGCACCGCTGTGCGGCTGTCGATTACCGACAACGGCTCGGGATTCTCGCCCAAGATACTGGCCAGGGCCTTCGAACCGTACGTCACGTCGAAGCCGCGCGGCACCGGCCTGGGTTTGCCGATGGTGAAAAAAATCATCGACGAACACGGCGGCCGCATCGATCTGCAGAACCGAAGCGACACAAAGGGCGCAAAAATCCTGATTTTGCTGTTAAAGTTAGCCACGAGTGATGATTCGGCCATAATTTGATCAAGAACAGCTGCAAATTGGCGAATTGCTGATATAGCATATGTATCCGGACGCGGAAATAAAACAAATAGACATTGATAACTTAACTGGGCTGTCCGAACAGCCCATACAGTGGGATTTGATGCAACAGGAAATGGGAAGGCTACCGCATGGCTAACATCCTAGTCGTTGACGACGAAATGGGAATTCGGGAATTGCTCTCGGAAATTTTAGGTGACGAGGGGCATGTAGTAACCGCCGCGGAAAATGCACAACAGGCTCGCGAATTTCGTCAGGGCGGCGTACCGGATCTGGTGCTGCTCGATATCTGGATGCCGGATACCGACGGCGTCACGCTCTTGAAGGAATGGCAGCGCGACGGCTTGCTGACCATGCCTGTCATCATGATGTCCGGCCACGCCACTATCGATACCGCGGTAGAAGCGACCCGCATCGGCGCCCTGAATTTCCTGGAAAAACCCATTGCCCTGCAAAAGCTGCTGAAAGCAGTCCAGCAAGGTTTGTCGCAAGGTCCCAAGACCGCGCGCGCCCCAACCCTGTATCCGCAGCCGGCAGCCTCCTCCAATGAATTGAACGACGCGGTCGTTACTGCCGGCGTCTTTAACAATCCGGCTTCGTCGGACGCGACGCACATCGCCGCCCTGCCATCGGTCGCGGCCTCGTCCGAGAGCCTGTTCTCATCCTCGTTCGGCCTGCCGCTGCGCGAGGCGCGCGATGCTTTCGAGCGCGCTTACTTTGAATACCACCTGATCCGCGAAAGCGGCAGCATGACCCGGGTAGCGGAAAAAACCGGGCTGGAACGCACCCACTTGTACCGCAAACTGAAGCAGCTCGGGGTTGACCCCGGAAAGTTGTCGAAAAAAGGCGGATGACCCTCACCACCCTGGTCAGCGGCGGCTCAGCCGGCATGCGTGAAGCCGCCATCTACTCCGCCCTGGAGCAAGACCTGGGACGCAGCGGCGTCCACCTCGGCACCGCGCTCATACTGGAAGGCTTGCCTGACGGCAAAACGGCGGTGCCGCCGCAAGAGCTCGCGCAAGATCTCGACATCAAACGGATCGCGCCCGGCTGCTTTTGCTGCATCGGCAACCTGACCCTGCGCGTCACCCTCAACCGCCTGCTGCGCAAACCCCCGGCGCGCATCTACATCGGCATCGCCGACAGCACGCACCTGCCGCAGCTGCGCGATTTCCTTTGCCATCCTCCCTACGACGATTTTCTCGAGCTGACCCCGGACCTGGCCCTCTGACGGCCGTTTTCGGGGGCGTCGTGCGGCTATGCAGCATTTGCTTTAATATGGACGCAACTTTCCCCGGATTTCCTTCTCTAACTAACTGCTTCGAGCAATCAAAAGAAAAATATCGATAGCACCAGCCTATGTACACTCTTTAACAAATCCTATTAGCACTCCACTATAGAGAGTGCTAATATATCCAAGTCAAACGTCTGATCGTTGATCTACCGGCAGCTTAAGCTGGCCGGACAGCAAGGAGAAAGAATGAAGAATCCATCAGTCAACACTGCTTTAATGCCCACCGACACCAGCGCCCTGGCGCTCGGCTTTTCCGGTACGCTGGGGAATATTGACGCGTATATATCGGCAGTGAATCGCCTGCCGATGTTGACACATGATGAAGAAATTTCTTTGGCGCAACAATTGCGCGACAAGAACGACCTCGGCGCCGCCCAAAAGCTGGTGCTGTCGCATTTGCGCCTGGTGGTTTCGATCGCCCGCGGTTATCTCGGCTACGGCTTGCCGCATGCCGACCTGATCCAGGAAGGCAATATCGGCCTGATGAAAGCCGTCAAGCGCTTCGATCCTGACCAAGGGGTGCGGCTGGTGTCGTACGCCATGCACTGGATCAAGGCCGAAATGCATGAATACATCCTGAAAAACTGGCGCCTGGTGAAAGTTGCCACCACCAAGGCGCAGCGCAAGCTGTTTTTCAACCTGCGCAGCCACAAGGAAGGCCTGGACGCCATGACGCCGACCCAGGTCGATGCGCTGGCCAAGACCCTCAACGTCAAGCGCGAAGAAGTGATCGAGATGGAAACGCGCCTGACCGGCCGCGACATCGCGCTGGAAGCGCCGGCCGATGACGACGATGACAAGTTTGCACCGATCGCCTACCTGTCGACCGAAGCGCAAGAGCCAAGCAAAGTGCTGGAAGCGCAACGCTACGACCGCATGCAGTCGGAAGGACTGGAATCGGCCCTGAGCAAGCTGGACGACCGCTCGCGCCGCATCGTCGAAGCCCGCTGGCTGTCCAACGACGACGGCTCCGGCGCTACCCTGCATGAACTGGCGGACGAGTTTGGCGTATCGGCAGAACGGATACGGCAGATCGAGGCGGTTGCGCTGAAGAAGATGAAGGGTTCGCTGGCGGCGTTTGCCTGATAAAGGTATTACCGTTCTTGCATCCCAAACCTGCCAAAGCCCCGCTAGCGACGCTACCGGGGCTTTTATTTTGCACTACGAATTGTGTTTCCCTGGGTGCTACACTAATCGCCACCTACATGCCAGGCACGATTGATGACGGAAGAGAGAAATATAGCTACCTGCTGCCCGGGTGAAACGACGTATAAAGTGCTTTTGATCGGCGGCTACGGTTTTTTTGGAAAAAGACTTGCCGAACGCCTGGCGCTGGATCCCCTCTTGCATGTCATGATTGCCGGCAGAGACATCGCCGCAGCGCAGACGCTGGCAGACTCCCTCAATCAACGAACGAAAACCGGGCGCTTCTCCACATTCCGGATCGATGTTTCCCAGCGCGGACTGGCAACGCCGATCCGCGCAAGCGGAGCCCATATGGTGATTCACACCAGCGGTCCTTTCCAGGGACAGGGATATGAAGTTGCTCGCGCCTGCATCCAAGCGGGAGCCCACTATGTCGACCTGGCTGACGGGCGCGACTTTGTCACAGGCATCACAGAACTGGATGCCGATGCCAGGCACGCCGGCCTGCTGGTAACCAGCGGAGCCAGTTCGGTACCGGCGCTGTCCAGCGCGGTCGTAGATGAACTTGCAGGACATTTCAGCGAACTGCACGGCATTGACGTTGGCATCAGCCCCGGTAATCGCACCGAGCGAGGATTGGCGACTGTCCGTGCGATCCTCAGTTATTGCGGTGCCCCGTTTCCGCAATGGCGCGCGGGGCGCTGGCAGCAAGCTTTCGGCTGGCAAGGACTGCGTCGGCAAAACTACCTGCCACCTGTTGGCAGCCGCTGGCTGGCGAACTGCGATGTTCCCGACCTGCAGCTTTTCCCTGAGCGCTATCCAGGCGTCCAGCACGTGTCCTTCGGCGCCGGACTGGAACTGCCGTTACTGCATTTCGGCACATGGCTGATGGCCGGGATGCGCCGCGCCGGACTGGTGCAAAACTGGTCGCGCCACGCACTGAGCCTCAAAAAACTTAGCGACCTGTTCATCCGCTTCGGTTCCGACGCCGGCGCCATGCATGTTGAGCTCGATGGAATTGGAATCGATGGCACGAAGCAGCGTCGCCGCTGGACGCTGATTGCCGCAAGCGGCGACGGTCCTTACGTCCCGGTCTTGGCGAGCGCCATCCTGGCCAGCAAGCTCGCCCGCAATCAAATCACGTGCCGTGGCGCACTCCCCTGCATCGGGATCCTCAGGCTGGCGGATTTCCGCGATGCTTTGTGCGGCCTGGCAATTACAACGGAGACCGCAACGGGATGAATTCCGCGGATTCACTCTATCGTCAGGTATTGGGCGAAGATTTCGACTCGCTCGGCCATGAGCTGCAAATATTTCACAGCATGGCTGGCCGCTTCAGCTTACCTGGAAAATGCGAAGTAAAAGGCTCGCATACTCTTCTCGGACGCCTGATGGGCTGGCTGTTCTCGCTGCCGCAAGCCATGGTGGAAACCGATTTCTTGTTTGAACTGGACGCCGACTCCCGGCAAGAAACCTGGCGCCGTCACTACCCTGGCCGCATGATGGTTTCGCGCATGCGGGTCAAGTCCGGAACGCTGGTTGAGCACTTGGGGCCGGTAGATCTGCACTTCAAACTGGAAGTCGACAACGGCCGGTTGAAGATGTTGCTCCAAGGGATAACGGTCTGCGGCATTCCGTGTCCGCGATTTCTTGTGCCGTCGGTGCTGGCGGAAGAAACCGCTTCTCCTGGCAAGCTGCATTTCAACGTGGCCGCGCATCTACCTCTGGTCGGCATGCTGGCTGAATACAGGGGTTATCTCCAGATTGAACTGAAAGAAACCATCATATGATTATCGTGTTCGATGCAAAATGCCTGCTCTGTTCCCACTGGGTGCAGTTCCTGCTGAAACACGACCGGCGACGGGTATTTCAATTTGCGTCGATCCAGTCCAAGGCAGGCATGGATTTGCTTGCCCGGGCCGGGTTGAACATCACCAAGCTTGAGACGCTGTTGCTGGTTGACGGCGAGCGTAGTTACCAGCATACGGCCGCGATTTTAAGGGTGTTGCACCAGTTGGGTTTCCCATGGAAGCTGGCTTGGATAACATGGCTGTTGCCGTCGCCCATAAGGGATGCCATTTACCGTTGGATAGCCCGCAACCGTTATCGCATCTTCGGCCGCAGCGACTCATGTTTTCTGCCGAGCGCCGAGCATCGCCTGCGTTTCATGGAAGACGTGGCGGAGAATCGTTGATTTCCGGGTAAAAAAAAAGCAGAATCTCGCGAAATTCTGCCTTGGCTGCGCCGGAACGACGGGTGTCCTTCCCGGTTACTTCAACAGCAGTTTCAAATCATGGGCAATCGGATCCGGCCCTTGGCCGTGCCGCACAAACAAGCGGATGTGGCCTTCCGGATCGAACACATAGCTGCCGGCGGTATGGTCCATGGTGTAGCTGCCCGGGGTCTTGCCAGGTACTTTCTGGTAGAACACGCGGAATTCCTTGGCTACCTTGTCGGTCGCCGCCTGGTCGCCGTACAGGCCGACAAAACTCGGGTCGAACGCCGGCACATACTTGGACAGCAGCTCCTGCGTATCGCGCTCCGGATCCACGGTGACGAACAGGACCTGCACCTTGCTTGCCAGCGGCCCCAGTTCCTTCATCACATTGGCCATCTCCACCATGGTGGTCGGACAGACGTCCGGACATTGGGTATAGCCGAAAAATACGACTACCGCCTTGCCTTTGTAATCAGCCAGCGTGCGCGGCTTGCCGGTGTGGTCGGTCAGCGCGAAATCGCGGGCGTAGCCGAGGCCGGTGACGTCGGTGTTGATGAAAGCGCTGTTGGCAGGCGACAGTGTCATTTCCTGGCCGCCGCCGGCTGATTTGTCGCCGCAGGCGGTTAAAGACAAAGCCGTCAGCAGGCCGGCAACGGCCACGGTAAAAACACGCTTCATGTTTGCTTTCAGAATTTGAGATAGTGATCGACCAGCAAGGCGGCGAACAGCAGCGACAGGTAGACGATCGAATAAGCGAATGTCTTGCGCGCGATCAGGTCGGTGTAGTGCTGGTAGATCTGCCATGCGTACCAGAGGAAGATCAAGCCCAGCACCGCGGCGCTGGCCAGGTAGATCAAACCGCTCATGCCGACCGCGAACGGCAGCATGGTGGTGGCGACCAGGGCGATCGTGTAGAGCCAGATCTGGAACTGGGTGAACTTCATGCCGTGCGTGATCGGCAGCATCGGCAGGCCGGATTTCGCGTAGTCGTCGCGCCGGTACATGGCCAGCGCCCAGAAATGCGGCGGGGTCCAGACGAAGATGATCAGCACCAGGATCCAGGCTTGCATCGGCACGTCGTTGGCGATCGCGGCCCAGCCCAGCGCCGGCGGCATGGCGCCGGCCAGCCCGCCGATGACGATGTTTTGCGGCGTCGCCGGTTTCAGGATGATGGTGTAGATGATGGCGTAGCCGACGAACGTGGCGAAGGTCAGCCACATGGTGAGCGGATTGACGAAGTTGTACAGCACCCACATGCCGAGCCCGCCTATGACGCCGGAAAACACCAAGGTCTGCGGCACGGTGATTTCTCCGCGCGCCATGGGACGCCGGGCGGTGCGCGCCATGCGCGAATCGATTTCGCGCTCGACCAGGCAATTGACGGCAAAAGCGGCGCCGGCCAGCAGCCAGATGCCGATGGTGGCGGCGATCAAGCGTTGCCAATCCGGCAAACCTGGCGTCGACAGGAACATGCCGATCACCGCGCAAAACACCGCCAGCTGCGTAACGCGCGGCTTGGTCAGCGCCCAGTACTGGGCAATTCGATTAGGTGGTACGGTCAAAGCAGTCATGGGTGCGGGTTGAGGCGGTCAGCAATTACTGGGCGGGCTCCCAAAACGGGGGATGCGCCAGGAGCAAGTCTAGTCTTATAGTTTAACATGACCAGCAACAGCAACAGCGCCGCCGCACCACCGTTGTGCGCCACGGCGATGGCCAGCGGCCAGTTCAGGAAAATGGTAGACAAGCCGGTAATCAATTGCAAGCCGACAACGATCAGCAGCCAGCGGCCGGTGTTTTGCAAACCCTCGGTGTGCAAGGCTTTGCAGGCCAGCCAGACAACAAAGGCGATCACCACGAAAGCGAAGCTGCGATGGGTCCAGTGGATTGCCGTCAGGGCCTGGAACGACAGGAATTCGCCATCGGCGGTCATGCCCAGGTGGCGCCACAGGGTGAAGCCGTTGGCAAAATCCATCTGCGGCACCAGCGCGCCATGGCACGCCGGAAAATCCGTGCATGCCAGGGCGGCATAGTTGGTGCTCACCCAGCCGCCCAGGGCAATCTGCAGGACCAGCAGCAGCAGGCCGGCCAGGGCTGGTTTGGCCAAGGCGCCGGCGCTGGCCGCTACCGGCGAATGATGGGTTTGCCGCGCCGCCAGCCAGGTCAGCATCGCCAGCAGGGTCAAGCCAAGCAGCAGATGGGTAGTGACGATCACCGGCTGCAGTTTTTGCGTCACGGTCCAGGCGCCAAACGCGCCTTGCAGGCAGACGAATAAAAACAGCCAGGTTGGAAACCATGGTGAAAACCTGCTCTCCCGCTGGGCCGCTGCCGCTGGCTTGCGCGTTTTGAACCAGCGCATCCAGGCGATCACCATCAAGGCGATGATCAGCACGCCGACTCCCATCGCGAAATAGCGGTGGGTCATCTCGATCCAGGCTTTCATGACCGTGACCGGACCGGTCGGCATGGCTTCCTGCGCCGCGCTGATATGGGCATGCGCCTGCAGCGGATTGGAGTGGCCATAGCAGCCGGGCCAGTCAGGACAGCCGAGTCCGGAATCGGTGAGGCGGGTGAAAGCGCCGAACATGATCAGGTCGAAGGTCAGGAACAGCGTCACCCATACCAGCTTGCGGTATTTATTGGTGTCGCTGGAAACCCAGACCACGCAGAACGCCAGCAAGGCAACCAGCAGTCCCATGCTGCCGAGCTGGACTAACATAGACGTTGTCATCTGCAGCTCACCCTATCGCCGAAGCCCGCAGCAGCTTGGACAAGTCTTTTTTGACCTTGCTCGGATCGGCGTCCTTGGGGAAACGCATCATCAGGTGGCCGCGCGGATCCATCAGGTAGATGTGATCGGCGGCGCTGGTGCCGGCCTCGGTCGGCAGCCAGGCTTTCAGCAGGTCCGGCTTGACCCGCAGCAGCCTGGTGCCGTCGTATTCGCGCATCACCATGGTTGGCAAAGGCTGGTCGTCGGTAATCAGCCAGACCCGCTCGATCCTTTCCATTTCCTTGCCCTGCATCAGGCGCAGCTGGCGCATTTCGAACAGCTTGTCCTGGCAAGCCTTCTGGCAAGCGCCGCCATCAACCTGCAGCATCAGCCACTTGCCCTGGTAGGCGTCCAGCGTGAGCGGCTTGCCGTCGAGCGCGGTGCTGCCCAGCTCGGGCACGGGATAGTTGCGCGGATCGAGCAGCTCGCCGTAGTTATTGCGGCTTTGCGGCTTGATCACGTAATACGTGAGATAGGAGGCAATTATCGGCGCCGCGCATACTGCGATCACCGCGAACAGTTTCCAGCGGCCGCTCCGGCGCTGTTTGTCGTCAGCCGGACTGGGCTGGCTTGTTGATGTTTTCTGGTCCACGTCTAAATCCTGTCACAACAAAAAAAATCAAGGCCATCACGGCCAGCGCATACCACTGGAACGCGTAGCCGCGGTGCTTTTCGATGCCAAGCGAGGGCCTGGGCCAGTCGCGCAGCAAATGGTCGTCGGAATTGCTGGTTTGCTCGATCACGAACGGCTGCAGCCTGAATTTGCTGGCGGCGGCGAATTCATCGATTCCCAGGTTTTGCACAATCGCCCGGGGCCGCAAGGGACCGGCATCTCCCAGCTGCAGGACATGGCCGAAGTCGCGCCTGACCAGCCCTTCTATCTCGACCGTGCCGGCCGGCGTCGGATAAGACGGCAGCTTGCTGCGATCGGCCGGATCGCGCGGCAGCCAGCCGCGCGCCACCAGCACATAACTATCCACACCCGTGCCCGTCGCCGCCAGCTTGAACGGCATCAGCACATAAAATCCTGCCACGCCGTTCAAGGGGCGATTGTCGAGATAGACCGGCCATCCGGCAATAAATTCACCGCGCAGCGCCATGCGCCTGAATTCGATCTGGTCAACGTCTTGCAAGGCGTCGCCAAGCTTGACGGTGGCGTCGGCTTCGCGCTGCAGCAACCTGTTTTCGATCGCCTGCTTCTGGTCGCCGCGACGGGTTTGCCATTGTGCCAACGTTATGCCCAGCACCACCAGCAATACGGTCGCCACGAAGGGAACCAGCCGAAATCTGAATCTAAACCGGAATCCGATTGGCATTACAATATCGCCTTAGTCAACATTTCCCTGGCCCAAAAATGAAAATCGTCGTCGCCATCGCCTTCATCCTGATTATCGGCAGCCTTGCTTCGGCGCTGATTTTCCTGATGCGCGACAAAGGTAAGAGCAACCGCACGGTGCAGGCCCTGACCATGCGCGTCGGCTTTTCGGTCGCCCTCTTCATCCTGCTGCTGGTCCTGTACAAACTCGGCTATATCCAGCCGACCGGGCTGCACTGAGCAGCATAGCGCTACCAGGATCCACAGTAAAAAAGGCCGCACCGAAGTGCGGCCTTTCTTTTATGCGCCTGTTTCAGGCGCTTGATCCGACCTTGCCGTTACAGCCAGTACACCACGACGTACAGGCCGAGCCAGACGACGTCCACAAAGTGCCAGTACCAGGCCGCGCCTTCAAACGCGAAATGGTGTTCCGGGGTGAAATGTCCTTTCAGCACACGGAACAGCACCACCGACAGCATGATCGCGCCAATGGTCACGTGGAAGCCGTGGAAACCGGTCAGCAGGAAGAAGGTCGAACCGTAGACGCCGGAAGTCAGCTTCAGGTTGAAGTCGCTGTACGCTTCGATGTATTCGGCAGCCTGGAAGCCCATGAAGGTTGCGCCCAGCGCGATCGTGATAAACAGCCAGAATGCGGTCTTGCCGCGGTGGCCGGCGCGCAAAGCATGGTGGGAAATCGTCAGGGTGACGCCGGAAGCCAGCAGCAAGGCGGTGTTGATGGTCGGGATCGGGAACGGTCCCATGGTGCTGAAGGATTCGATGGTGCCGGCCGGGCCCGCATTGCCCCAGTGCGCGGCAAAGTCCGGCCACAGCAGCTTGTTGTCGAGGTCGCCCAGCCATGGCATGGAAATGCTGCGGGCGTAGAACAAGGCGCCGAAAAACGCAGCGAAAAACATGACTTCGGAGAAGATGAACCAGCTCATGCTCCAGCGGTACGAGGTATCGATGCGCGCGCTGTACATGCCGCCTTCGGATTCGCGGATGGAATCGCCGAACCATTTGAACAGCACCACCAGGAACGACAGGATGCCGATAGCGCACAGCTCCGGCCCCCACACGACGCTGTTGACCCATGCCGCGGCGCCTGCCATCGTCGCCAGCAGCGAGACGCCGCCCAGCACCGGCCACCTGGATGGGCCAGGGACGAAATAGTAAGGCGCACTACCTTGTTGAGAACTCATTTCCATCTCCCGATACAAATTTAATTAGTTTCTGTCAGTTACTGTGCTGCGGTTTTACTTAGCGACAACCAGTTTCACGATGGTGAGCAGGATCGCAATAAAAATCAGGGCGCCGAGTATCCCGGCTATCACTACATGCACCGGGTTCAGGCCGGCGGCATCGCTTTCATAATCTTTCCTCTTGCGCACGCCGAAGAACGACCAGAATACGGCTTTCATGGTGGCGCCGAATGAGGCTTTACGGCGGCTAGCTTGCTTCAGATCCGACATTTGATACCCCTGGTTGTCCTGCCAATCATCTTGCTGAATTGCCCGGGTCAGCCCGGTTTGTCCGGCTGCCCTGCAATTTCAAAAAACGTATAGGACAGCGTGATCAGCTTTACATCTTTAGGTATAGCAGGATCTATGTAAAACACCACCGGCATTTCCTTGGCCTGGTTCGGGCCCAGGGTCTGCTGGGTGAAACAGAAACATTCGACCTTCTTGAAGAAAGCCGCCGCCTGCTGTGGCGCATAACTTGGAATCGCCTGTGCATCCATCTTGCGCGACTGCTTGTTCACCACTTCATACACCACCTGCGTCATTTCGCCCGGGTGCACCTGCAAGCTGCTGACCGTCGGCCTGAAACGCCAGGGGCCTTGCGAATTACCGTCGAATTCGACGGTAATCGTGCGGCTCTTGTCGACCTGGGTATTGGCTGGCGCTTCCACCGTAGCGTCTTTCGGCGTCAGGTAATTGACGCCGGTAATCTCGCAGATTTTTTTATACACCGGCACCAGGCCATAACCAAAACCGAACATCAAGGCCGCAATCACCAGCAGCTTGCCCAGCATTTGCCCGTTCAGCTTCCTCGATTCAGCCTTGGCACCTTCATTTGCACCACTATCCGCCGGATCCGCCATTTACTTGAACCACAGCATCTTGACGAAGATCGCAATGAAGAAGCTCAATGCAAGCAGGCCTACCAACAATCCGGTACGTACGTTATTCGGCTTCTTTGGGTTGCTCATTTTGCTCAGTCGCACAGGGTTGGCGGGCTGTGCTGCCGCCCGCCGCTACCGTTATTTAAAGGTCGGTGGCGTTTCGAATGTATGGAAAGGCGCTGGGCTAGGCACAGTCCATTCCAGTCCTTCGGCGCCATCCCATGGCTTGTCGGCTGCTTTCTTGCCGCCCTTGATCGATGGAATGATCACGAAGAACAGGAAGTAGACCTGGCTCAGGCCGAAACCCAGGGCGCCGATCGAAGCGAGCATGTTGAAATCGGTGAACTGCGCCGGATAATCGGCGTAGCGGCGCGGCATGCCGGCCAGGCCCAGGAAATGCATAGGGAAGAAAGTCACGTTGAACCAGATCAGCGAATTCCAGAAATGGATCTTGCCGCGGGTTTCGTTGTACATGAAACCGGTCCACTTCGGACCCCAGTAGTAATAGCCGGCGAACAGCGCGAACAGGGAACCGGCCACCAGCACGTAGTGGAAATGCGCCACCACGTAGTAGGTATCCTGCATCTGGATATCGATCGGGGTCACCGCCAGGATCAGGCCGGTGAAACCGCCCATGGTGAACACGAAGATGAAGCCGATGGCGAACAGCATCGGCGTTTCGAAGGTCATCGAACCGCGCCACATGGTAGCGATCCAGTTGAAGATCTTGACGCCGGTAGGCACCGCGATCAGCATGGTTGCGTACATGAAGAACAGCTGCGCAGTCACCGGCATGCCGGTGGTGAACATGTGGTGGGCCCAGACGATGAACGACAGGATCGCGATCGAAGCCGTGGCGTACACCATCGATGCATAGCCGAACAGCTGCTTGCGGGCAAAAGCCGGGATGATCTGCGACACGATGCCGAACGCCGGCAGGATCATGATGTAGACCTCTGGGTGTCCGAAGAACCAGAAGATATGCTGGTACATCACAGGATCGCCGCCGCCGGCAGCGTTAAAGAAAGATGTGCCGAAATGACGATCGGTCAGGGTCATGGTGATCGCACCGGCCAGGACAGGCATCACGGCGATCAGCAGGTAGGCGGTGATCAGCCAAGTCCAGCAGAACATCGGCATCTTCATCAGCGTCATGCCAGGCGCGCGCATGTTGAGGATGGTGGTGATGATGTTGATCGAACCCATGATCGACGAAGCACCCATGATATGGATGGCGAAAATCGCCATGTCCATGCCAGGTCCCATCTGGGTCGACAGCGGTGCGTACAGGGTCCAGCCGGCAGCGGTTGCGCCGCCCGGCACCAGGAACGAAGTCGCCAGCAGCAGGGCCGCCGGCGGCATCAGCCAGAACGAGAAATTGTTCATGCGCGCAAAAGCCATGTCGGACGCGCCGATCTGCAGCGGGATCATCCAGTTGGCGAAACCGACGAAAGCCGGCATGATCGCGCCGAACACCATGATCAGGCCGTGCATGGTGGTCAGCTGGTTGAAGAATTCCGGCTTGAAGAACTGCAGGCCAGGCTGGAACAGCTCGGCGCGGATCAGCAGCGCCAGCACGCCGCCGGACAGCAGCATGGTGAACGAGAACCACAGGTACAAGGTGCCGATGTCCTTGTGGTTGGTGGCGAACAGCCAGCGGCGCCAGCCGTGCGGATGGTCATGCGCGTGGTCGTGATCGTGAGAATGATCGTGTGCGTGATCGACTGCGGTAGTGCTCATCTCAATCTCCTAATTTACTTACGCGCAGCCAGCACTTCAGCTGGTTGGACAATATTTTCCTGGGCCTTGTTGGACCAGTTGTTGCGGGTGTAGGTAATCACCGCAGCAATTTCGGTATCCGACAACACGGCTTTCCAGGCGGGCATCTGCATGCTGCCGGTGACTTTACCGTTCAGCACGACGTTGATCTGTTCGGCACGCGGGCCGTTGACGACCGGGTCGCCATCCAGCGCCGGGAACGCGCCAGGCACGCCCTTGCCGGTAGCCTGGTGGCAGACCGCGCAATTGGCCGTGTAGACTTTTTCGCCGCGCTGTTTCAATTCGTCGATGGTCCAGGTCTTGGTCGGATCGTCTGCCTGCGCAGCCATTTCCTTTTTCTTGCCGTCGACCCAGGCCTTGTAATCTGCTTCGCTCAGGACGTTGACCACGATGGGCATGAAGGCGTGGTCCTTGCCGCACAGTTCAACGCACTGGCCGCGGTAGCTGCCGACCTTTTCAGCCTTGAACCAGGTGTCGCGCACGAAACCGGGAATCGCATCCTGCTTGACGCCGAATGCCGGAATGCCCCAGGAGTGGATGACGTCGTTGGCGGTGGTGATGATGCGGACCTTCTTGTTGACCGGGACCACCATCGGATTGTCGACTTCGATCAGGTAGTTGTCGTTCTTGACCTTGGTCGAATCCACCACTTGCTCATGCGGCGTCGACAGGTTGGACAGGAAGGAAATGCCGGAACCTTCGCCGTTGAGGTAGTCATAACCCCATTTCCACTGCATGCCGGTGACTTTGATCGTGAGGTCGGCATTGGATGTGTCCTTCATCGCCACCACGGTCTTGGTGGCAGGCAGGGCCATGCCGATGACGATCAGGAAAGGAACCACGGTCCAGGCGATTTCGACGCCGGTGCTTTCGTGGAAACTGGCCGATTTGTGGCCGAGCGATTTGCGGTGCTTGAGGATGGAGTAGAACATCACCCCGAAAACGGCCAGGAAGATCACCAGGCAAATGATCAGCATCAAGTGATGCAGGTCATAGATTTGCTGAGCGATTTGCGTCACCGGTGGTTGAAAGTTCATCTGCAGTACCGCTGGACCACCCGGACTATCGACCACCGCCCATGACGGCATAGCTGCCGACAAGAGCGAGGCACCGAGCATCAACGATATAAGGCGCTTCGCATATTCCATGATTTCCTCAAAAGCCCAAAATTATAATTATGTCAAGCACTAGGCACTTGTACGCTGTAGCTCCTGCCGCAGCTCCAGAACAAACTCGCGCCGCTTCCATTTCGTCAAAAACTGCCCTACTTCAACCCTGGTGCCAAGCGCCTCGATGTCTATCAGGCCCTTGTTTGTCTCTTGCACCGCAATCCGGATCGAATGCAGATCCAGCTTGAATCGTCGAACTTCCTGTGCCTGTATCACTTCCACAAGCAGATAATCATCCAGCATCGCTATGTGCTCGCGGTCCGTGGCATGCCTTGCATAGACCAGGAATGCGACAGCAACCGCCGACATTTCCAGGACCGCAAATACCAGGACAAACCAGGCGCCGCGCAAGGTAAAGCCGATTGCCACGGCAAACGACGTGGCACAGAGGATTGCATAGAAAAAACCAAGTTGGCGCGGCGCGATTGCGCAGTTACGCCTCAAGTCCCATTCTCGCTTAATCATGATGCACTATCGACACCGAGCAAGTCGCCTGTACGCACAAGCTAAAACCTTCGAAGTATAAGGGGTAACCGAAGATGTTATCAAGGAGAATCAAATCCTTATACCCGCTGCACGCACGCCCTGGAAACCGCGCTTTCATCCCCGTGCGGCGCCGCCTTCCTCCACGACAAACCGCCCAATTATCGCCCTATCGATATGTTTCATATAGGAAATTTATTATACTGACGAAAGCCCGGAACAGCCGAGATATGCCATATCGACAACCCGCACCGCATCCCGGCCTCCCCCCGACAAGGCTTGGAATTAATTAGGGTCAGAGTCGATTTATTGTCGCCAATCCAGCCAGACGCGGATTTTCTGCGCGATGCGGCCAATCATTTCCAGTCCCGTCATGGCTTCAAATAAGCGTACCCCTGCGACTGCAGATCGGCGAGCAGCACAACTGCGCCTTTATCGGCAACGGTAAAACCTGGCAGCAGATCTTTCAGCGATACGTTCTGTGCCTTCATCGTATTGATGCAGGCACTCAACCCGAGTCCCATTTTTGCCAGTCCGGCCACTTGCGCGCTCAATTCCGGGCTTGCCTGCGTTGAGTAAAACGCCTTGAGCGCCGCGCCATGTACGACCAGATTGATTTTGACCCGTTCCGGCCCTCCCATGCCGTCGAAATGATTCTGGATATTGCCGAGTACGAAACCGGCTTTATCAAGTTCATTCAGGTGATAGGCGACCTTGGCTTTATCCACGCCCGCAGCGTTTGCCGCATTGGCGCGCGACGCGGTGCCGGCAAGGACAGCTGCCGCGCCGATTGATGAGAACATTGTCCATAGTATGTTGCGTCGTTGCATATGTGCCCCCGAGTGGAAAACGAACGAATAGGATAACGCTGATTTATCGAAGGCCTGTAAGTGCGTCGACGTTAAATCAAATCCGCCAGCGGATGATTTTTTCCTGTCCATGGATTGGCGAAAAAACCGTTGCCCCAATCCTCCGCCACTGCGGCCAAGGTTGCTGGCTGCCATTTCGGCTGGCGGTCCTTGTCGATGATCAGGGCCCGGATGCCTTCGGCAAAATCGGTGCGGGCGGCACAGTGCAGAGAAACCACATATTCGAGGCGGAACACTTCCGCCAGCGACATGTGCCGCGCCCGCTTCTGCAGGGCGTGCGACAGCCAGGCCGAGCCGGGGCTGCCGGCGGCCAGCGTGGCGATGCCTCTTTGCAGCCACTGGTCTTCGGTTTCCAGCGTGACGATGTTGTCCACCACCTCCGCCAGGGTCGGCGCGCTGCACAGCCGGTTGATCAATGCGAAATGCTGCTGCAATGGAGCCGGCGCGGCCTCGAAAGCCGCCGCGCCCTGACCTTGGGCATCCAGCAGAACCCGGCTCAGCAACACATCATCCTGCCTGCCATCCCAAGGTTGGTCAAGCAAGGCAGCCTGCACCGCCTGCTTTTGCGCATGGCTGACCTGGTAGTCGGCCAGCCGCGCAAAAATGGCGTCGGCCGCACCGATGGACGCCCCGCTCAAGGCCAGGAACAAACCGGCCTGGCCCGGCATGCGGTTCAGGAACCAGGTGCCGCCCACGTCCGGATACAGGCCGATCGTAATCTCCGGCATCGCCAGCCGCGACTTCTCGGTCACCACGCGGTGGCTGGCGCCCGCCATCAGGCCGATGCCGCCGCCCATCACGATGCCATGGCCCCAGGCCAGGATCGGTTTCGGATACGTATGGATCAGGTAGTCGAGCCGGTATTCGCGCTCGAAAAAATCGCAGGCGTAAGTATTGCTGCGAATATCTTCCGGCTTGCCGGCGGCATGCTGGTCCAGCATGGTGCGGTACAAACCCTGCAGATCGCCGCCGGCGCAAAAAGCCTTTTCGCCGGCAGCCTGCAACACCACCATCGCCAGTTGCGGATCGGCGGCCCACGCCCGCAATTGCTGGTCCAGCAGGTCCACCATTTCCAGCGATATCGCATTCAGCGTCTTTTCGACATTCAGCGTGGCGACGCCGATGCGTTTGCCATTTTCGGCCGCCAGCTCTTCGAACAAGGCCGGCGGCGCCGTCATATTCACTTCTGCCATCATTGATTGCTCCACACAGCCGGACGCT
>Ga0182005_1000071_pt1 | contig 84771 bp, 64 predicted proteins | sample Sormic07211103_1_FD_123021 | JGI IMG/M metagenome (GOLD analysis project Ga0182005, IMG submission 123021) | Rhizosphere microbial communities from Sorghum bicolor, Mead, Nebraska, USA - 072115-103_1 MetaG | ecosystem: Host-associated > Plants > Roots > Rhizosphere | place: USA: Nebraska... | reverse complement strand
GGCATAGAGCATGCCCTTGCCTACAGCTGCGCAAAAGGCGGCTACCCCACCTTTCAGATAACCCTGCCCCCAGGCCCAGCCACTGTGCAATGGCGTATCGGTGCTGAACCAGGCAATTGGTTTTACATCCTTAGCCCCCGCATCAATTGTGAATACCGGACTGTTATCAAAGTTGATATCCCCACTGGCAGGCATACCCCAGGCCGGTAAAAGAGTACTGTCAAAATTCGCTTTCAGAATGCTACCCGGTATAAAATACTTCGTACCCGGTAAAGGCTTTCCATTTTCTACCAGTGCATTGTGTACAGGTACGCCTAAGTGATAAGCAAGATTAGTACTGGTACCGATCGTAACGATGTTCCCGCCGGCTTCCAGGAAAGCTTTTAACTGTGGAATACTGGTATCCTTTGTGATCTTGCCCAGCATGCCCCTGTATTGTGCAGGAATTTCATCCGGAGAAGGCGCTTTCTGTGAAAAACCGTAACGATTCGGTTCTTCTCCTGATACAGGGGGAATGGCGCGGGTTACAAATACAATGACATCATAATCCTTTTTCAGGTCGCCTTTGTCAATGTCTTTGGCATACATGACTTTGAAGGGGAACTTGTATTGCTCCAGTAACCACCTTACCCAACCGGAAGGAATGGAGCCACCGTAGCTATCCCACAACCCAATACGGGCAGGTTTTACCACTTCCAGATCAGCAGGTTTTTTACTCAATGGTTTTATATTGACAGCGGCTTCGCTCAATATGTCTACTGCTGCTTTCTTATTGCTAACATAAAAATCACCCGTCTTTGTTCTGTATACATCCACCTTTTCGTTCAGCATTTTATTGACTACAGTAAATACATCATTTTGCTTTCCACTCAATAAATAGCCTGCTTTACCAACAGGCAATGAAACTACCTTCACCTTCTGCAATTCTCCATAAGGCACCTGTGTGAACGGCCCGCTGAAATCATTCAATATCCTGTCGAACTGCACCCCCATCTGGTAAGCCAGGGTCCACCCTGCCGCATCGTATGGGTGAATAGGAGGACCTCCGGGATACTGAAAATCATTCGGGTGATCCTGTGGTTCAAACATATCCAGTACATGCGGACGAAAAGCCTGATTAGTGCGCACAATATAAGAACCAGCAGGATACTGCTTTCCTTCTACTGTAAAGGCAGCATTCGCTTTTTGCACACTGATACCTGTTTTGATCAGTGCGTTGACAAACCTCACTGCCGTGGGAAAATCTGCCTGGTCTGTCGTAATGATATATCCTCTTGGATCGCGGGTAGCAGGATTTTTATATACCGCATCATAGTAAGACATGGGAATATTATTTCCACGTTTCATCCAGCCGTAAGGGTCACTGCCATCATCTTTAGTGGTATCGTTCTTATCTTTCTTATAAGCAGCTGTAATTGCATTTGCTCCTTTGGGGGACAATGTCCAGTTGTCTCTGTTACCACGATCGATTGCATTTTTACCCATCTTGTAAATGTTATACAGCACTTCATCACGCTGTCTGGCAGCGTAATCCAGCACTGAATAGTTCAGCGATACGGAGTAGTCGATAGACTGACGGAAGTGCCATACATCCTGTGGCAATACCGGATTGGGCGTAGCTCCATTCGGAATCAGGCGCTGGGGTACCACGGGTATTTTCTCAGGAGTTGGGTTACCAATAATTTCGGTGAGCAACCCGATCATATTGTGAAACTGTGTAGTAGTGCGTAATCCACCATTATACCAGGTAGAAAAACTGGACCCATTCAACCGGGTATATCCTGGTTTATCTTCTGCATTCAGGCGATTATACATCGCAGCACCTAATGCATCGATACCTGTAATCATCAAAGGATCGAATACATAGTTGAACGGATCGCGGTATGGAGGCCCTGCCAATACAGAGCCTTCCGGACCGCGTTGGTGATGATTATACATGATCTGGGGCATCCATTCCAGGAACAGCTGCTTACCCATGTTGACACTTTCACTCATATTCATCATGTAGAAGTCACGGTTATTATCGTGACCAATATATTTCTGGTACAATACAGGCACCTGATCAGTAGTACGCTTCAACGTATCCGGATGACGCATGTACCAGTTGGCCACCAACTCCTGTCCATCCGGATTGGCATGTGTCATCAATACAATCACATTGTCGAGGATGCGTTTGGTTTCGTCATCATTCCTGCTTATCAACTGATAAGCCGTTTCGATCAACTGATGAGAACCTACTACTTCCGTTGCATGCAATCCACCGTCTATCCACACCACCGCTTTTCCGGTAGCAGCCATTGCTCTCGCCTGTATGTCACTGATACCTTCTGCACGGGCCAGTTGCCGGGAAATGTTTTTATACTTTTCTAATTGCTGAATATTCTCTGGCGATGATATCACAAGCATATACTGGTGCCTGCCCTCTTCAGTGAGACCAATATCCTCCAGTTTTACACGGGGACTATTTGCTAACTTTTGAAAATAAGCAGCGGTCTGTGTATAATTCGCCAGCTTGTAATCATCTCCCATATTGAAACCAAAATGTTCTTTGGGAGAAGGGACTGTTTGCCCATACAAAGTAGTGGCACAACATAATATGATAGCGGACAATAACTTTTTCATACTACTATTTTATTTCTTCCTGTAATCCAGTGCAGGCGCTCTGTCGCCCAGCATGGCTTCGTACTTGAAATCTTTTCCCCTGCGTTGTTTCAGTTCAGCCTGTGCAGATGCTACAGCAGCAGGATCATTGAACAGATCATAGGCAGTCAATGCAATTGTTTTGGCAGCTACCATCATACCTTTTGCACCAATGCTGGAACCTGCCGCGGCTACATTCTGCCAGCTATGGCCACCGGAACCTGCTACGAAGGTAGCAGCACTCATACCGGCAGTGGGTGTTACCCAGCTTACGTCTGCTACGTCAGAAGAGCCGATCCCACCTTCTTTCACGATAACGAAAGGCTGTACTTTCATAGCAGCACTATCCATATCAGGAAGGTTTTTCTGATCGATAAAAGAAGCCTGAATCTTCTTCCCGAATTCTTTTTCTTCAGCAGTGTATTTAAATCCACCTACCATGTGCAGGTTTTTATCCATCATGTGCGACAGTGTTTCATTAGGCATCATGTTGTACACACCACCGATTATTTCATACTTCATGGTCGTACCTGTTCCCAGCGCGGCCCCTTCTGCACATTTCACCAGTCTATCCCAGGTATCTTTCACCACCTGCATATCCGGATGACGAACGTAATAATACACTTCTGCAAAGGCAGGGACTACATTCGGTGCATCACCACCCTTGGTGATCACATAGTGAATACGGGTATCCTGCTGCACATGTTCACGCATCATGTTCACCATATAATCCATGGCTTCTACCCCATCGAGTGCAGAACGGCCTTTTTCAGGTGCACCGGCAGCATGGGAAGCAATACCATAAAACCGGAATTTGGCATTCTTATTAGCTAACCAGGGTGCTATACCTGCTGAATTATCATTGCCCGGGTGCCAGTGTAATACCGCACTTACATCACTAAACAAACCTGCTCTTACCATGTACACTTTACCGGAACCACCTTCCTCTGCAGGGCAACCATATACTCTCAACGTACCTTTTCCACCACTTGCTTTCATCCAGTCCTTTACTGCTACAGCAGCAGCTACCGATGCTGTGCCAAAAAGGTTATGACCACAACCATGACCGGCACCTTCCGGTATGATCGCTTTTTTTTCAGGATTTGCTTCCTGCGATAAACCCGGCAATGCATCAAACTCTGCGAGGATACCAATCACGGGTTCTCCACTTCCATAGGTAGCTATGAATGCAGTTGGAATACCCGCAATGCCCGGTTTTACAGTAAAACCTTCCTGTGTGAGTTTCTCCTGCAGCAAGGCAGAACTCTTTACCTCCTGGTAACCTACTTCTGCAAACCCCCAGATCTTTTGTTCAATAGTTGTATAGGTAGCACTTTGTGCATCGAGTGCAGCAATGATCGCCGTTTTATCTTTATTCGCTTTTTGTGCATAGCCGAATGCTGGCACACAACAAAGCAGGGACAATATCACTTTCTTCATAATTTATACAATTGGTTGAATAGTAACTTAAAGGTGCCGTGTGATTGTCCACGGAAGGTGATTTCCGGTCCAAAGGCGTACAATTTACCACTGCCTACAGGTGCTACAAATGCAGCTACCCCGTCTTTCAGGTAACGTTGCCCCCATGCCCATCCACTGTGTAAAGGAGTGGCTGTTGAATACCACATGAGTCGCTTCACATTTCCACTTACATTGAATACCGGACTACGATCGAAATACACATCTGTTTTTGCATGCATTCCTGCATTTTCTGCAGCAGTTGTATCTACATCAGCAATGAGCAGACTACCGGGTATGTAGAGCTTACTACCTGTTAATGTCTTATTTGTTTTAGGATCCATCAGTGCATTTTTCACCGGCAGTTTTAGATGATAAGCCAGATTGGTGCTCGTACCAATTGTGACAATACTACCACCAGCCTCCAGGAACTGCTTCAGCTGAGGGATAGAAGTATCAGCGGTGATACGGCCTAACCATGGTTTAAATTCAGCAGATAACTCTTCCGGTTTCGGTAATTTTCCAAACCAGTAACTATCTCGTTTTGGTTTGCCGGTATCAGGTATGGCACCGGTAGCAAATAAGATAATGTCATACTTTTTACGCAGGTCACCTTTGTCTATTTCCTGTGAATAGATCATGGTATACCTGTAATGATATTGTTCCATCAGCCATTGCATCCAGCCTGCCGGAATAGAGCCTCCATAAGTATTCCAGATGGCAATGCGTGCAGGACTTAAAGGTTTCAGACCTGTAGGTGCCACATCAGCAGCAGTAATGGTTATACCCAGTTCAGTGGCTGCTTTTGTCAATAGGGCTGTAGCTTTTGCAGAAACAGGTACGTAAAAAATTCCTGAAGGCACACGCGATACTTTTACCCCCGCATTCAGCAGGTCATTCACGGCAATGAAAGTGTTATTGCCGGATGGATCCAGGTAATATCCTTTCTTAGCGACCGGAAGTATTTTACCGGCGGGTGATTCAATCTGTCCATAAGGCAACTGTGCCAATGGAGCAGTAAATCCATCCAGTATTCTATCGAATTTCACGCCCATCTGGAAGGCCAATGTCCAACCCGCTGCATCATAAGGCCTGATAGGAGGACCACCGGGATATTGAAAATCATTCGGGTGATCCTGTGGTTCAAACATATCCAGTACATGGGGACGGAAGGCCTGCGCGGCTTTCACTACATAAGAACCGGCAGGATATTTTTTGCCGGCTATCGTAAATTCCGCGGTTGCTTTGTGAATGGTAACACCTGCACGGCTCAGGGCATTGATGAATTTTACAGCAGTGGGGAAGTCTTCCTGGTCAGCAGGAATAACATATGCCCTGGCATCTCTGTAAGCAGGATTCTTAAAGTAAGTAGCAAAATAGGTATTGACAATGGTGTCTTCTTTTCCCAATGAAAGGTCACCACCACTCTCTTCTTTCTTTGCAGTATCTTTCTTTGCGGCAGCAGTTTTTATGCTATCCACAAAACGTGGGTAGAATGTCCAGTGATCTTCATTGCCCCTGTCAATAGCGTTCTTACCCATGTGATAAATATTGTACAAAAGCGCACTTCTGTACTTAGCTGCATAATCCAATACTGCATAGTTCAGGGATACAGAGTAATCTATGGACTGACGGAAATGCCATTCCTGTGGCACAACGGGATTGGGCGTAGCGCCATTTGGAATCAGCCTTTCCGGTGCCAGTGGCACCGTTTCAGGCGTAGGACCACCAATGATCTCGGTGAGCAAACCTACCATATTATGGAAATAAGGAGCTGTACGCAAACCACCATTCCACCAGGTAGAAAACTGAGAACCACCCCGCTGTGTATATCCCGGTTTATTCTCAGCATTCAACCGGTTATTCATTGCAGCACCTACTGCATCGATACTCGTTACGATCAGCGGATCAAATACATAGTTGAACGGATCCCGGTAGGGAGGTCCTGCCAGCACAGAACCTGCAGGTCCACGCTGGTGATGGTTGTACATGATTTGCGGGATCCACTCTACGAACAGCTGCCTGCTGATGTTCTGGCTCTCTTTCATATTCATCATATAAAAGTCCCTGTTATTGTCGTGGCCTACATACTTCTCATACAACCTCGGAATGTTCATCGCTCTCTTCTTTGGATCTTCTGTACGCATATACCAGTTGGCTACCAGCTCCTGTCCATCAGGGTTGGCGTGCGTAAAGAGGATGATTACATTTTGCAGAATGTTCATCGTTTCCTCATCCGTACGTGTCACTAACTGATACATACTTTCGATGAGCTGGTGAGAACCGACTACTTCTGTAGCATGCAAACCACCATCGATCCATACCACCGCTTTACCGCTGGCAGCCAGCGCTTTTGCCTGATCGTCCGTAAGGCCTTCGGCATGTGCCAGCTGCTGGGAAATGGTTTTGTACTTCTCCAGTTGCTGTATGTTCTCTGGTGCCGATACGATCAGCATGTACTGATGCCGGCCTTCTTCTGTCAGACCAATATCGGTCAGTTTCGTTCTGTTGCTGGCAGCGAGCTTTTTAAAATAAGCTTCCGTTTGTGTGTAGTTGGCCAGTTGATAATCATCTCCAATGTTGAAACCAAAATGTTCTTTAGGAGAAGGGATCTGTTGTTGTGCCCATGCTGTCGTCAATGTGAGCGTTAGCAAAAGCAGCATGCCGTAGAATGGTTTAGTCATAAGCCTTTATTATTTTGCTATACCGGCTTCCGCCAATAAGATCAATAGTGCCTGCTGGATGCCCTTATATCCTTTGTCATTCACCCACCATTCAGGCAGTGCATGCGCATTGCCACCTACACCACCCGTACCAATGGTTATAGCGGGTATCCCTTGGGATATAGGAATATTTGAATTAGTAGAACCCACCGTCAATGAGGGGGTGTCTCCCATATAAGTGATCACCGCCATCATATTTTGAATCAATGGCTGTGCGGTATCCCCCACTCCTGAAGGACGATCACCGATCAATTTCATTTCTACGGTGAGATCTGCACCTGACTTTTTCATCTTGTTTTCCGCTGCCAGTGCTCGGTCTACTGCTGCATGTAATAGTTTATCACAGTTATCCACACGCTCCGGGCTCTCTGATCGCATATCTACTTCCATCCAGCTTTCAAAGGGGATAGAGTTGACGGATGTACCTCCACCTATCACACCTACATTATAGGTCAGTCGCAAACCGGGCGCCTTAGTAAGCGAGTCTGCGGCCACACACCAGTCAGCAATTGCCCTGCCCAGTGCATTGTGCGGGTTACCTAACCCAAAGGAACCAGAGGAGTGTCCACCCGGACCTTTGAAGGTAATACGGTAACGATGCGAACCCAACCCCCTGTGATTGACATGTGAGCTCACCCAGCCATCTATGGCGATATAACTATCTATCTTACCCGGACCTTTGTCGCTGAACAGGTTTTTTACCCCTCTCAGATCTCCCTGCCCTTCTTCACCTACAGTACCTATGAACAGTACATTGGCATTGGTTTCAATACCCGTCTTTTCCATGGCAGTGAGCACTGTCAGTACAACTGACAAGGCTCTTGTATCATCCGCTACGCCCGGAGCTGCCAGTGTATCGCCCCGATGCTTTACTTTGGTATCAGTGCCTTCAGGAAATACGGTATCCATATGTCCTTCGAGTACGACGGTCTTCTTACCGTCTTTACCTTTGCGCAGGGCAATCACATTCCCTACATTATCCGTCCATACACTATCAGCACCCGCTGCTTTAAGCATAGTTGCATATTGTCTGGCCCTCACCTCTTCTTTAAAAGGAGGTGCAGGAATTTCCGTTAGCAAAATGTGATTGGCGATCGTCTGTGGTTCCATCTCCACAATCGTCTGAAAGGCTTTCTTCACCACGGGTTTCTCTGCAAGCGATTTGATTTCGGTTACGTACTTTTTATCGGCCACGCCTTTGCGATCCTGCGCATACATGCTCATCACCGTATGCAACAGTGCAGCTGTCAATATCAACTTTTTCATTTTCCCTGTTTGTTTACTGGTTCTTAAATCTTACTCCAACCCGGCAGTCTCCCGGTTCGCCACGGGATTCATCACAGATATTATTGTAGAAGGTGACAATTCGCCTGCCATCGGACAGGTTTACAATGAATTTGAAAAGAAAATAATCGTTGACAGCCACTGCACTAAGGTCAACATTATTTAGTGCAGCCAGTTCCGCTGCTGTGAAGATAAAAGTTTTTGGGAATTCCGTGACGGTTTCGTACAAATGGTCCTTCGTCCCTACGATACTGGGCAGCGGAAACTGTGCTATATTGGGATATTGGTTACCCGGCGAAGAGATGACTAATGGATAAGCGGGCACACTGCTCTCAGCTTTGTTGTAACTGTTGTACACTTCGATGGAAGTGACCGTTACTTTATTGAACCCTGCCCATGATAAAGTAAATGCAAACTGCTGCGATGCCAGGTTAGCATCTTTCTTGTTGAAGAAAGCTACCTTTCCCGCCTGACGGGTAGCCAGTGCCGACTTGGTGGTGTCTATCGTTACAATCGGCACACCGGTGTATTGATAATCTTCCCATTCATAATGCGCCTTCTTACAGGCACAAATCAATAATATTAAAAGAATGAATATTGGCCTCATAAATAATAATTTGGTTGATAAGAATCTTATTTATCCCAGAACACCGGCGTTACCTGCTGCGCTACCTGCAGACTGCTCACATCCTCACCCAGACTGGTATTAGCACTCAGTTCTGTCTGTGAATAATACAGGCGCAGGGGGAATGTATTCAGTGGCGACAATGGCGTGCGCAACACAGGCAATGCTGTTCTGCGGTAATCATTATATGTCTCCATGCCATTGCCATAAGTCGCGATGTATTTTTGTGTCATTACCAGCGATAACTTGCCGGCAGCATCCGCTGCATCATATGCCGCTAATTGCTTATTCACAAAACCTGTGATGGTGGAGGTTGACATCGTCACACCTCCTCTTGTAGCACTAAAGGTGCTTACACTATTCAGATGTGCGGTGATACCATCTGCAAAGTTCTGACGGGCATCATCACCCGTACCCAGCGTGAGTGCAGCTTCTGCCCTGATGAATTTCACCATGGCATTTGTGATGAATGGAATAATCCCTGATCCGGTACCATCTGTAGAGGCAACTACTTTTACACTACCGGAAGCATCAGTATTGGTGAGAAATTGATTGGTAGATGGAAGGTTATTGATGCTGGCATTGTCGTACAGACCGCCGGCAGGATAGATGCCGAAAGTAGAACGACGATTCAGATCGGCAGGAGCCGCTGTACCATCACCCGGATTACGGCCATAATAGCCATTGCTGTTAGTAGAGTTGTTCAACCCCGCAGTCGCATTTTGTCTGAAGATGAAATAGCGCAATCTGGGATCATCATCATTAAACAACAGATCGATAAACGCCTGATTCATATAAAACGTCTTGCTGGACTGGTACTCTGAACGATGCCACGGATGACGGTTATTCGGGTTTTGTAAAGGACCGAATCTGAAAGTATAATCCAGGTTGTTATTATTGATAAGGGTAGAATCAGTCACCAATGCTTTGATAGCTGTAGCAGAGCGGGTAGCATCGACCAACCGGATCTGATTGTATAACTTTAACTGGAGCGAATGCGCCATCGCTATCCACGAAGCCTTGGTACCACTGTACATCATGTCGGCAGACGCAGGTACCAATGTAGTCGTAGTGACCTTGTTGGCATCAGCAAGCGCATCTTCTATCAGGGTAAGCACACTTTCATAAATAGTTGCGCCCTTATCAAATGCAGGACTTACATTGGTTTGTCCATTCTCTGCCTCAGTATAAGGAATGTCTCCCCACATATCCACCATCATACTCACCAGGTATGCTTTCTCCAGTTTTGCAATGGCCACATATCCCCAGTCACTTTCAGTAGTACCACTGGTGATGATGGCTTCGAGGTCATTCAGTGTCTGACTATAGAAACCATCCCACGGTTCATCGAAGCTGGTACCCTGCTGTTGATAACGACCCAGATCAGAAGAGAAAACAGTGTGTTGAATAAAAGTTTCTGTACCACTATTCAGCTCATACATGTTGGCAGCCATCGATACTTCGGTAGAAGGCAGCAACAGGGAGCGCTGTGCAGTAGTAGGATTATTGGGATCTGTATTGATATCTACAAACTTCTTGCAGGAACAAAGACCTGCTATCAGAAAAGTATATAAGAGCGTTTTTGACTGCATAATCATACAATTAGAATGAGCACCTTAAATTGACACCAAATCTTTTGGTAGTAGGAACTGAGAGGTTATCATACCCTTGTGAGTTACCTACACCTAAAGAACTTACTTCAGGATCGAAATTGCTGTACTTAGGGAAGTTCGGCGCGTTGTACCACAGGTTACGACCTGTTACAGAAATGCTGGCAGAGCCGAAAGGGGTATTGCCCAGGAAGCTCTTTGGCAGTTCGTACGCCAGCCCTATTTCGCGCAGCCTGAACACAGTCGCGTCAAAGATGGATCCTTCCATCACACCACCGGGTCCCATACCACCGTTGAAGAAGTGGTCTTCGTAAGACATTGCCACATTGTTTTTAATTTTATTTCCACTTTCATCCAGCAATGGCGTGAGGGTATTGGCATCGCCCAGTACACCGGGAGATACGAGCTGGAATTCTCGTTTTTCTGTATCCCGGGTCACACCACGCGACATCATCTGGCCAACAGTATTTGAGTACATCTGCCCTCCCTGTTTCCAGTCGAACTGCACATTTAGTGATATGTTTTTAAAACGGAAGGTATTAGTGATGCCAACGATGAAGTCAGGATTTGGATTCCCGATGGCTTTCAGTGAACCAGATACCAATGGCTTTCCTGTACTTGGATCTATGAGAATATTTCCTTCATCGTCCCGTGCATAAGCAGTACCCTGTATCAAACCGTAAGGGCTCCCTACTATGTGCACACTGCTGGTTCCATTCGTTCCGCCGTAACTGAACTTCTCGTAACCACCCAGGTTTTTGATCATGTTCCGGTTGCGGGTGAAGTTGGCATTGATATCCCAGTTGAAACCATTCTTTTGCTGAATGGGCGATGCGTTGAAACCAATTTCTATCCCTTTGTTCGTGGCCTCACCCAGGTTCAGTATCTGTGTGGTATAACCAGAAGAGGGCGCAGCGGTTACTTCAAAGATCTGTGAAGTACTGCGCTTGTTATAGAAGGTGAAATCGATGCCGATGCGGTTGTTGAAGAACTGTAATTCTGTACCTACTTCCAGTTCGGTGATGAACTCTGGTTTCAGATTTGCATTCGTAAGCAGGTTAGATTGCGTTACGATATTGTAGGTACTACCACTGGCAGGCGTGAATGGCAGCCCTACATTCGAAGGTGTGGCGGCACCACCCAGGATGGCATTGATCTGGTAGAAGGCCGCAGTTTGATAAGGGGAGGCTTCGTTACCTACACGGGTATAGCCTGCTCTTACTTTACCAAAGTTCAGCACCTCCTTAGGCACCTGAAAGGCTTCGGTGAATACCAGTGATCCGTTCACACCACCATAGAAGTAAGTGCGATTATTTGCAGGCAGTGTAGATGAAATATCATTCCGGCCTACGAGGTTCAGGGATAAATAGTTCTTATAATCGAATGTGATATCCGTGAAGAAGGCGTAATACCTTTGCTTTAGCAGGTTCCTGTTATTGGTGAGTTGTACACCAGTGATGGAGCTGGTATTGTTAATATCATGCAGATCGGCTACGATGATATTATCTCCATAAAATGCTTTACGGTCTGTAAAGCGCTGGTTCACGTTGTTGCCTAAGATAGCACGCATAGATACATCGGAGGTGATAGCATGGGTGGCTGTCAGCAACAAGGTATTGTCCAGCTCCTGCCTGTAAATATTATCGGTAGTGATGCTACCTGCAGAATAGGAAGAAGAACCTTTTCCCCTTACACTCATTCTACGATCAGTATATGCATTGAAACCGATTGTATTTTGAACATTGAGCCAGGGGAACGGATCGAAACCGACAATCAGGTTACCATAATACCTGTCCACATCACTGGTGTTAGGGCTATGTTTTACAGACCAGTAAGGATTGTCAATACCTGTATAGTCATATACGTTACTACCATCAACAGGATTTTCATAGGGATAGTTGGTCAGGTCGTAGCTGGTAGGCACATACATCAGGGTAGACATGATAGACCCTGTGAGACCGCCTACCGGCGGTGTTTTCTGCCGGGTAGTCACATAGTTGATGGAGCCACTGGCATAGAATTTATTTTCGAGTTTGATATTCCCACCGATGTTGACAGAGGTACGTTTGATCTCATTTTCCGGTACTACACCTTTGTTATCAGTGTTAGAGAAACCAGCGGTGAAGTTACCTCTCTCTGTACCTGATGAAATGGAAATTGCATTCTCAAATACATTACCTGTTCTGAAAAAGTTCTTAGCATTTTGTGTAGCATAAGAGCGGTAAGGCACTTGTATAGGCGTCACGCCATCTGCTTCATAAAACTCAGGGAAGATGGCGGAACTGAACTGTCTTGTCAACTGATGCGGAACAGTAGAACGGGTAGGCAACATACTCTCCACCCCTTCGAAAGGCTGGCCCCAGGAAGCATATACACCCTGGCGGTAATCATTGTTAGTACCCTGTCCATATTTAGTCTGGTATTCCGGCAGGCCTGCAACCTGTTCAATGGAATAGCCGGCGTTATAAGTGATCTCGGTGCCTTTGCGTGTTTTCTTTTTGCCGGCTTTGGTCGTAATGATGATTGCACCATTGGCCGCCCTGGAACCATACAATGCTGCAGCAGCTGCACCTTTGAGCACCGTCATGCTCTGAATATTATTGGGGTCCAGGTCAAAGGCGCGGTTGGTAACCCCTACCCCACCAACGGTAGATGCGCCGACACTGGCAAAAGTACTGTTATCGAAAGGTACTCCGTCTACTACAAAGAGTGGTTGGTTGTTACCATTCAGGGAAGAGTTACCACGAATGGTAATGTTGGTGCCCCCACCGGCTACCCCACCGGCTGAGGAGATATTCACACCGGCAACTTTGCCTTGCAGGGCACGCACCGGATCCGGTTCTGATTTCTGTGCTAATTTATCGGACGATACTGTGCTCACCGAATACCCCAGACTGTTCTTCTGGCGGGCGATACCGGCTGCTGTCACGACCACATCATGCAGTTGTTTTACAGCCGCTTTCAATTGGATCAGGCTTGCATCGCGCACAGGTACTTCCATCACATGATAGCCGATAGCGGTTACTACCAGTGTAGCTCCAGCTTTTACTTTCAACGAAAAAGAGCCATCTCCGCCGGAGGTAACACCGTTATGGGTGCCTTTTTCTACAATAGTAGTACCGGGATAAGGTTCGCCGTTTTCGCTCAATACCTTTCCCCTGATGGTGGTGTCCGCAGCAGGAGCGGTAATAACATTTTGTTCACTGTGATCTTTGAGAATAATGAAACCATCATTCACAATATATTTAATATCCAGTTGTCCCAATACTTTATTGAGTACGCTTCCTAATTCTTCATCCTTTGCCAGGGCACTAATCTTTGTGTCCATAGCAATGTGATTGGAGCTGTACACAAACTTTACATCGGCTTTGGTTTTGATCTGGCTGAGTACATTGCGCAGGCTCTCATCATCAGCCTGTAGTGAGATCTTTTTGTTTAGAATACTCTGGGCATAGGCCATCTTCCCGCATAGACAGACGAGCAGCGCCATCCGTATGCCTCTGGTGATAAAAGCTTTTACACTCATAGACGAATTACTTTGTAGATTTCTGGTTGATTAAGGCAAAGCATTCCCTGACCACGATCGTGCGTAGTGCATGCAGGGGCATTATTCTTTTTTAAACCGAAGACTTCCGGATGGATAGTGACTTACTTTCCCCACCGGGGTTTTGTACCTGACGAAGAGAAAGTTGGCTTACAAATGAGACGGTCTCCTGTTATCCGGAATAAAAGCAAATTGAGTCCTGTACGGTTGTAGTTGTGTAGCTACTGTCATAGGCAATTGTTTTTTTGTGTGATACTTCCTGATTCTGGTTGATAGTTCATGACGACTTATTTTTTTGGTTGCATTATTACGGTCTTTCCTTTGATTGTAACCTCCAGGTTGAGGGCCTGGCTAATCATTTCCATCGTAGTATGTAAAGACTGGTCTGTGAGATCTGCTGTGAACAGACTGTTGGCGATAGCAGTGTCCCCGATTTGTATATCTATTTCAAACTTTTTTTCTATTCGTCGAATCACTTCTTCCATGCGGGCATCGTTGAATGCCATATCATATTCTGTTCCTTTGGTAAATTCATGTACCGCTTCTCTGGTAGCATGTCCTTTCATTACTGTAGTCTGTGCTTCTGAATACACAGCATTTTCATGTTCACGCAATATGTTCCTGCCGTTGAGGGATACGGCACCGGTGAGCACTGAGATGGCCACTTCTTTGCCCGTTTGTTTTATATTAAAACTTGTTCCTAATACTTTAGTAGTGAGTGATCCGCAATAGATCATAAATGGGTGGTGCGCATCTTTTGTCACTTCAAACAGGGCTTCTCCATCTAAAGTGACGGCTCTTTCTTTACCGCCAAATGTCACCGGGAACACCAGTTTACTTTCTCCTTTCAGCCATACGATGGTACCGTCAGATAAAATCTGTTTGGTGATCTTACCTTTAATACTGGTGGCATAGGTAGCGCGATGTGGTGCCACCAGATTAAGAATATTATTTCTGAATACGATAAGCAGTGCAATAACAGCGGCGACTTTTAATAAATGGAAAACAGGGCGCCTGTTGTTAATACGACGATGCAATTGCTGAAATGTCGCTTCTTTCGAAGCCAGCAGCTCTTCGGCAGACAAACTATCAAAAGCAGTTTTATCTTCCAGGGCATCCAGCCATGCTTCCAGTTGCTGGTTTTGCTGGCCTGCGGTATACTGATCGAGTATATGTTTGAATTCCTTACTATTCATCCAACCTGTTTTCTATATAGTAAGTAAACTGAGAAAGGGCAAACACCCAATGACAATCAAAATATTTTTTTACAACAGCCAGAAATATTCCCTGAAGGCGATACGCAGGTGTTTCAAAGCTCTGGTCAGGTGGTTTTCCACGGTCTTGTGCGAAATGTTTAAAGCAGCTGCAATATCCTGTATGGATTGATGCTCATTCCGGCTCATACGGTATACCTGCTGGCATTTTTCAGGAAGGCGCGATACTTCCTTTTCTACGGCATTCACCAGGTCAGCATACTCCATATATTGTTCGTTACTATGGTCGGCATCCACAAATTGTGCATAACTGCTGGCATAAGCTCTTCGCACTTTGTCGGCTTTCATGTAGTTGAACAACTGGTACTTGACCGCTGTAAATAACCAGGCATTTAACGAGTGGTTAAATTTTAATACTGCCCGGCGGTTCCAAAGGGAAAAAAATACTTCCTGAATGATCTCTTCTGTGGCTTCCTTAGACTTTAACCGGTTGTAGACATAAGCAAATAACCGGGGCCAATATTCATTATAGATAGCTTCGTACGCATCCTGATCGCCATTTATTAATAAGGCAATACTATCAGTTTCACTGTATGTATTTGTTTTTTTAATAATATTGGCAATTTTGGCTGAAAGATTGGTTGATAATATAAAAAAACGAAAATAATTCAATAATTCATAGCTAATTATTGAGATTTTTGGGTATTCAGGCGGAAATTTCCTAAAAATGAGTCCCACTCACTTTACATTTTCTTCCCAAAAAAGCCGCCCATCATAGCTTGCGCTATCATGGGCGGCAAAGAATGAGCTATGGCCGGCTTTATAAACCGGGATATTTTTAAAGTATTAAAAGTCTACTTTAGCAAAACAGATATAACTTCTATATATACAAGGCACTAATACAGTTCTTGCGCTGATCTGCTTACCATACCTTGGCATCCACGTAAATCCTTTGTCCAGATTTCTCAGGGTAGGTTTACGGGCACTGGTACCATCCGGTTCCACACCGGTATCTGTCACTATAAAGTCCCTGTTTTTGAGTTCATTGTACAGGAAGCGTAATTCACTACCAATATTCACCATCAGGTAAGAAAGGTATAGATCAGAACCGTCATCAAACTGTGACTTGCGGATAAAGTTGCTCCAGAGCAGGTTGCCTTCATCATCCAGTGACATGATCCCAACATTGTCATAGTTATACCGGGTGCCCATGCTTGAGTTATTATACCATGGGTTGTAATACCAGGGAGAATAAGGAGAATAATAATACGGTGTATACATGCCGTAAGGACCGTACATATAGTTCCATCTGTTCCATGGCTGGTTGTTGCGGTTTGTGGTATAAAAAGATTCTGCAGTCAGAATGAATCCACCATTTTTTGTATTGATAATCTTTCTGATGAAATAATCATTGAAGGCAGCGTTCGTAGAGGATTCTCCTCTGGCGTTGCTTTTCAGTTCAGGGGAGAACACCACTTCTTTTTCATACAGTAGCGTTTTGGCAGCGTAGTCGTATTTACTCACATACAGGCCTTCCACATTCCCCCGTTTCTGTCTGTAATAGAAGGAAGTCACGAGTGCTTTGCGGGCGCTGTTATCGATCTTCATCTTCACTTCATCCAGCAGGGTAGTTTTCAGTTCCATAGGCACTGTTTCAAAACTGTCTACCACCGCACGTTTGATCACCAGACTACCACTTACAATATAGTCCCTGTTATTGGTACGTTCCAGTTTATTGAAAATGAGATCACCCTCGTTTGTCAGATTGAAGTTGCTGAGAAAATGTCGCTTAGATTCCATGGGCAGGGACAACCTGCTGTTGTTCATAAAATGGAAAGCGCTGTCATACAGGAAGGTGTAGAAAACGTTGTCGTTTTCCTTGTCCTGGTTGATCTTGTAAACCAGGATCCTGCTTTTGTCCTCCGAATATTCAACAGAATAAACTTTGTTATTGTCTTTGGCATTGTAACCGATGCGGGTGGAATCGACCATCACCGGAGCGTCGTTGAACTTACCGTCCCCGTTCATGGTAGCGCAAAAGCTATACACAGCGTCTTTACGTTGGAACTGGTATAACATATATACCTTGTCCGGATAATTGATAAAGTCGACACTGATCAGTTTCTTGGGCAGGAAGTCCAGCTTTACCCTGTCTTTGAGTTGCATAGCATTGTCGTATACAGATACGACGTAGTCACCCCTGTCACTTTTATACACCAGGATATTGCCTGAAACACGACCGATGATCTCAAATTCAGTGCTTTTGTAATCATCTTTCTCAGGTTCCGTATAAGTGATCTTTTGAGCCATTACTGCCCCACTCCACAAAAACAGTAAAGCATAGAGATATAATATGCGCATTTGCTGATTTATTTAAAATTGCAGTTTTAGGATATAGATTTAACGGCAAACGACTGGAATTCATTGTATCCACTGCTGACCGGTAACACTAAAATAAGGAATTACGGCTTACCAACGCCAAAAGCGTGATTAACGGCAGCCGGCACCTTAATTGATATAAATAAACAGTACTTTTGAGTTTAACTATGGACACGGTCTTAATTACAGGTGGTACGGGCCTGGTTGGTCAGGCACTCACCAGATTGCTTACAGAAGTTGGTTATAAAGTTATTATCCTGAGCAGGAAAACAGACCTCCCCGCAGAAAACGGGCTGGTCACCTATGCACATTGGGATGTACAACGCCAGACTATTGATGAAGCTGCCCTTTCGCAGGCAGACTATATTATTCACCTGGCGGGTGCTAACGTAGCTGATAAACGCTGGACCGCAGACCGCAAACAAGAAATCCTCGAAAGCCGTACCCAAAGTAGTGAACTACTTTTCAATGCGCTCTCCCGTATACCCAATAAGGTAAAGAAATTCATCAGCGCCTCTGCAACCGGCTACTATGGCCCGTATACGGGTGGTGAACCCTTTACTGAAAATGATCCTCCTATCGACGATTACCTAAGCAAGACCTGCGTAGCCTGGGAAAATTCGGTATTGAAAATAAAATCATTGCAGAAAAAAGTGCTCATCTTCCGCACGGGTATCGCACTCAGCCCGGAAGGTGGTGCACTGAAAGAATTCTATAAACCGCTGAAATTCGGCTTTGCCACCATTCTCGGCAATGGAGAGCAGATGGTGCCCTGGATTCACATTCATGACCTGGTAAGACTTTACCTGAGTGGTATCGTGAACCCCGATCTGGAAGGTATTTACAATGCAGTAGCTCCTAATCCGGTAAGGCACAAAGACCTCGTGATGACGCTGGCACAGGTATCCAGGGGCAAGAGTTTTATCCCGGTATATGTACCTGCATTTGCCCTGAAACTGGCACTGGGTGAAATGAGTGTGGAAGTGTTGAAAAGTGTGAGCGTCTCCGCTGCCAAAATCAGTGGAACGGGGTTTGTATTTTCCTATCCGGATATCAAAAGTGCCCTGGAAAATTTCTTTAAGCGGTAATAATCTTCTTCATGGCAGCGGCTTTGAGCAGACATTCTTCCCATTCCTGCTCAGCACTGGCATAATAAGTAATAGCAGATCCTGTCTGGAACGACAGGAATCTGTTTCCGGCATTGTACAGGATACTCCTGATCACCACATTGAAATCAAAATCCCCATCCGGGGTAAAATATCCCACCGCACCAGCATATAATCCTCTTTTTGATTGCTCATACTGCTCTATGAGTTCTAATACCCGTTTTTTAGGGGCGCCTGTCATGGAGCCCATAGGAAATGCCTGCTTAACAGGTTCAGTCAGTGGCAGCGTTGGATCAGGCATAGCCGTGACAGTAGAGATCATGTGGTGCACCTGTGCAAAGGAGTAAATACCAAAGAGTTCTGCTACCTGCACAGTACCCTGGAGTGCAGTGTGCGAGAGGTCATTCCGGACCAGGTCTACCACCATTACATTCTCTGCCCGCTCCTTGCTGTTGTGGAGTAACTCCAGTTTACGCGCTTTATCTTTCAGTACATCGCCGTCCCTTTTAATGGTGCCTTTGATTGGCTGGGATATGAGTAAAGGCCCTTTTTTCTGGATAAAACGCTCAGGGCTTGAGCAAACGAGGTATTTATCATCAAAGTGATAATAAGCGGAAAATGGGGCGGGAGAAAGCTTGTTAAGCCGCCTGAAAAGCTCCTGAGGATAGGCATCCGTATCGCGGATAAAGTTTTCACGACAGAAATTCACTTCATAACAATCTCCTCTGTGAATATGTTCCTGCAAGGCACGTACAGATTGAATATACTGTTCACGATCCATGTGGGCAGTAATCTCAGTGTTAGACACTGCCTTGCTCACAGAGTGAACAGGGGTTTGTTGTAGGGCGGCAAAGATGGCAGCAGCTGCTGGTTGCTCCATATTCCAACCTCCTATGCTCACTTCATTTCCTTTTAGCAGCAGCACAACTTCCGGCCTGAAAAAAAACAGGTCGGGCATATCCAGGCCATCGGCATTGCCTGAAGTCATTCCGGGAAATACTTCATTCTTGAGGTCATAGCCCAGGTGGCCAAAGAGCCAGTCAGCTTGGGTGTTATAAAATTGTTGTAATTGAGAAAAGGCAGTGCCGGCATTGCAGGAGAGCGTTGCGATGGCGCCAGCAGCCAGCATAGCTTCGTACTGATTGTAAGTAGAAGAATAATGATTGTTGTCTAAAAAACAACAGATGTTGTATTGGTTCGCCCAATCCAACATCTGTTGTTTAAATAACCTTTGATCATTAACCGGAAAATGGTGAAATATCCTGATAATGGTGATTTTTAGTGCTTAAAAATCGTCGTCGTCATCGTCAAAGCCTCCTCTGTCATTAAACAGACCCAGGTCTTTGAATTCATCGTCGATGCCCAGATCATCATCGTCATCTACACTTTTCTTTCCAGGACGGCCACGTTTGCTCTTAGCTTTAGGCATGTCAAACTCCTCGAAGTCGGGATCGTAATCCTCATCTTCAGATTTTCCCCAATTATCATCATCATCGTCGTCTCCCAAATCATCATCTTCATCATCCAGGTCATCTTCGTCATCGTCAGATTTCTTTTTTGATTTTGAGGCCGGCTTATCTGATTTTTTAGAAGCAGCAGACTTACGGGGAGTTTCCTCCTCATCCTCATCATCGTCGTCCTCCTCTTCCTTCTTGGGCTTACTAGCAGCTTTAGGCGCCGCTTTAGTAGTCTTTGGAGAACTCGTCTTTTTGGTCTCTTTTTCGTTATCAGATTTTGATTTCATAATAGGTTCACTTAAGTCTTTAGCGTATTACTTTAGCGTAAAGTTTTAACAGTTTTTTTGATTAGCCAAATTTTTTTTGCCGTTTTTTTTTTGTAATTTATTGATATTTTACTGTGGCAGTATCTGATCTCTTCCAGGCCCATTGGACACGTATTTCACAGGAACGCCAAGGTATGTTTCAACAGCTTTTACAAAGGATTTCATCTCGGCAGGTAACTCGCTGAAGGTCTTGCTTTTCGCAGCAGTCTCATCGCTCCAACCTTTATATTTTTCCCAGATTGGCGTTACATCCAGATCATTGATCTGGAAAGGCATCGCTTTTGTCTGCTTTCCATCTATTTCATATGCGGTACAAGCGTACACTTCTTCAAACACATCCAGTACATCACTCTTGGTCATTACCAGTTGAGTAACGCCGCTCAGCATGCAGGTATAGTTCAGTGCCACCAGGTCAATCCAGCCACAACGACGTGGACGGCCGGTAGTTGCACCAAATTCATTCCCTTCTTTACGCAGTTTCTCGCCCACTGCATCGTGCAGTTCAGTAGGGAATGGTCCGCTACCTACACGGGTACAATATGCTTTGGTCACACCGATCACTTCTTTCACCCATGATGGAGCGATACCCAGACCACTGCATACACCAGCACTAATTGTGTTAGATGAAGTTACGAAAGGATATGTTCCAAAATCCACATCCAGCATACTTCCCTGTGCACCTTCTGCCAATACTTTTTTACCAGCTTTCAGGTAGTCATTCAGGAAATACTCACCATTTACTATATTCATCCCTCTCAGGAATTCAATTGCCTGGAAGAATTCTGCTTCCCACTCCGCAATGTCATTTGCAATTTCCGCTCTTACTTCAGCAGAAAAATCATAACCTGCCAGTAAGTGCTCATGCTTCGCTTTCAGCTTAGCATAACGCTCCTGGAAGTCAGCACGCTGTACATCGCCTACTCTCAAACCATTACGGCCTGTTTTATCCATATAGGCAGGACCGATCCCTTTCAGGGTAGAACCGATTTTATCAGCTCCTTTAGAAATTTCTGAAGCTTTATCCAGCGCTCTGTGAGTAGGCACGATTACGTGGGTTCTCTCAGCAATGAACAGGTTAGCTTTCAGATCTACGCCCAGCGTAGTAATTTTATCACATTCCTTCTTGAACGTAACAGGGTCTAATACCACCCCGTTACCAATCAGGTTGATGATGTTTTTGTGAAACACGCCGGAGGGGATCGTGTGCAATACTACTTTCTGACCGTCGATATATAAGGTATGACCAGCGTTTGGACCTCCCTGAAAGCGGGCAATGATATCATAATTGCCTGCGAAATAATCCACAATCTTTCCCTTGCCTTCGTCGCCCCACTGCAGGCCCAGCAAAACATCTACCATATGAATTGATATTATTTTTAAAAAGAAGTGGCAAAATTACGGGTAAAAAAGGAATAATTACAACTATAACCTTTTGTCAAATGACAAAAAAAAGGGCTGCCAGGTGGCAACCCTTTAAATATTCTACTCATCTTCCAACCGGTTTACGGACTGAATGCCATCTAGCTTACCTAAGCGGAGGAACAATTCATCCAGTTCCTCTTTGTCGTGTACAAACACTTTGATCAACCCTTCAAACAGGCCTTCCCTGGACTCGATGGTCAACCCTGCAATGTTTATTTTCAGCTCTCCGGAGATGATATTTGTAATCTTATGAATCACCCCTACATCATCCATACCTACCAGGCGTAAGCCGGTGAGGAAGGAGATTTCCCTGTTTTTCACCCACTTGGTCTTTACCACCCTGTGACCATAATTGGCCAGCAGCTGGGCAGCATTCGGACAATTGGTACGATGTATTTTCAATCCTTCACTGGCAGTGATGAACCCAAATACGTCATCTCCCGGTATCGGGCGACAACAATTCGCCAGTTTGTAGGCTATCTTATCAGAGCTTTCACCAAAGATAATCAGCTCCGCATCCTTCTTGGAAGGCAGCTGGTGCTTGATGTGATCCTCAGCAATGTGCTCCGGCGCCTTCACTGGTGGTGGTTTCGGTGCCTCCAGCTTATCTCCTAATATATTGAACTGTTTCAATTCTTTCAGGTCAATATTCTTCACAGCAATCTGGTAATACAGGTCGAGCGGAGAAGGTTGCTTATAGAATTGTACCAGTTCATTGATATTATGTTGACTGGCGGTGATCTTCAGGTGATCCAGTTTACGCTCCAGTATATCCTTCCCATCCATGGCCACTTTACGCTTCTCTTCCTTCAGGGCATCCTTGATCTTGGATTTTGCCTTGGCAGTCAGTACGTAGTTCAGCCAGTCTTCCGTAGGCTTTTGCTTATTGGACGTAATGATCTCTACCTGGTCCCCGCTACGCAGCTTATGACTGAGGGGTACCAGTTTATAATTCACCTTGGCGCCTATACATTTATTACCTACTGCACTGTGAATAGCGTAGGCAAAATCAAGCGCTGTGGAATTAACCGGCATGATCTTGAGATCCCCCTTAGGGGTATATACATAGATCTCTTCAGTGAACAGGTTGCTCTTGAAATCAGCCAGAAAATCCAGGGTATTGGAATCAGGGTTGTTCAGGATCTCACGGATCTGGTTGAACCACTGATCGAATTTGTTCTCAGTATCCTGCTTTTGGTTGCTACCTTCCTTGTAGCGCCAGTGGGCAGCCAGACCTTTCTCAGCATAGTCATTCATACGCTTGGTCCTGATCTGTACTTCCACCCATTTACCGGACGGACCCATTACCGTCACATGCAGGGCCTCGTATCCATTGGATTTTGGATTACTGAGCCAGTCACGGGTACGTTCAGGGCTGGGATGATAAAAGTCAGTGATGATGGAATACACCTTCCAGCAATCAGACTTTTCCTTATCCACAGGGGAGTCCATGATAATACGGATCGCGAAGAGGTCGTACACTTCCTCGAAAGTGATGCCTTTCTTCTTGATCTTATTCCATATAGAGTGAATGGATTTAGGACGACCGAAAATCTCGAAGGTCAGTCCTTCTTCCTGTAAGACTTCTTTGATAGGTTTAATAAACTCGTTGATGTAACGGGTACGCTCACGCTTGGTTTCCTTCAGTTTACGGGCAATGTCACGGTAAGTTTGCTGCTCTGTATACTTCATGGAAAGGTCTTCCATCTCGGACTTGATATTATACAAGCCAAGGCGGTGAGCCAGGGGAGAGTAGATAAAGACGGTTTCGGATGCGATTTTGAGTTGTTTTTCACGACTCATGCTATCCAGTGTACGCATGTTGTGGAGGCGGTCTGCCAGCTTGATCAGGATAACGCGGGGGTCATCTGCCAGGGTGAGCAGGATCTTTTTGAAGTTTTCCGCCTGTGCGGTACTGGTACTGGAATCGACTACGATCGATATTTTGGTGAGTCCGTCTACGATATGAGCGATCTCAGGACCAAAAGCCCGGTCTATATCTTCCAGTGTCACTTCGGTATCTTCTACGGTGTCGTGCAGGAGGGCGCAAATAGCGGAGCGAACACCCAGTCCTATTTCATCCACGCAGATCTGTGCTACAGCCAGGGGATGTAATATGTAGGGCTCACCTGATTTACGTCGCATTTCCTTGTGAGCATCTGCTGCCATTTCGAAAGCAGTACGAACCAGTTCGCGATCACCCTTCTTTAAGCGCGGTTTCAAAGCACGTAATAAAGCACGGTAATGACGAACGATTTCTTTTTTCTCTTGTTCCTCGTCGAGGTTATATGTTTTGGCTGCCACTGTATCCATCAGGACTAAAGTTACAATTTTCCTGTATAAGAACCATAGTCCGGAATCCCACGGTAGTGGTATCTTTTAGGCTTCGCCACCCAATTTACATTTATGCAATACCTCCCATGCAGTGCCAGTGTGCCTCAATAAATACAAATTATTTACCCTGAATGCGGCATGAAACTCCTTTTCTTCATATTCCTGCCGGGCCATTTCGAAAAGGCCTTCGCCTATATCATTCAGTGCCAATGAGATGTGTGGATTAAACCCATATTTAGCCAACATGCTGCTGAATCCGAATTCCTTCCTCAGCAACAGGATCAATTGTTTATGCAGGTGCATAATAGAAGGGGTCTTTACCACATTTATAAAGATAAGTCTCCTGTTTTCCAGGGAAACGGCCCCGAATCCATTCAATTGCACTTCGAAAGGCTTCATGCCCGATGCAAAGTCCGTCAGGCCTTCACAAAGATCTTTTTCCAATACAGGGTCAGCTGTAAATGGTACCTGCACAGTAATATATGGTAATACTTTGAGTGCTTTGCGGGCCTCATAGAAATCGGCAAATTCCTGTTTCATTCTGATGATTTCCTTGCCCACTGCGGCATTAGGTAATAAAGCAATAAAATAGATCTTACTTTCCTTCCTGGGCTTTTTAGGGCGAGGTGGTTTCCGGGGATTAACCTGTCTTCCCTGTGAGTTGCCGTTCCGGCGGCGATCATTGTTCTGTTGCTCATATCGTGGTTGTCCATGCCCGGACTTACCGCCGTTTACCAGCCCGGGCCCTTTTCTTTCATAGTGCATTGTGTACAGTTAGTGGATGGTGATGGGGTTCTATTGCCTGAATCCGTGCTTTGTAATATAAATGTGCTCTATTTTACTATAAATGTTCGTCCAAATGTTTCCTGCCTGACTCCGACAGACATACTTCCCTTATATAATAACTTAGTCTTTTGGTATATTCAACCGGATGCCCACATTATGCAGTGTCTCCAGATCGATGCCCGGCTCCAGCTTAAAATGCTTTCGTAGTCGGGTGATAAATACATCCATACTCCTGCTGCTGAAGAAACTACTGTTGCCCCATACTTTCAGTAATATTTCGTCCCGCTTGACCAGCTTATTGCTGTTTTCTACCAGGTACTTCAATACTTTCGCTTCCTTTTTGGTAAGTGAAGAAATCACTACACCGTCATCCTTGGTGAGCTCCTTTTCGTCATAATTAAAACGTACATGACCTATACGGTAAATGCCATCTCCGGGTATTTCTTTCGGCAGTGTTCTGCGCAAAAATACCCTGATCCGCATTACCAGCTCCTTCATACTAAATGGCTTTATCATAAAATCATCTCCCCCAATCCGGAAACCATGTAAACGGTCCTCATCCAGTGAACGGGTGGAAATGAAAATAATAGGAATCATGCCATTCCTCTTACGAATGTCCTGCGCCAGAGAGAAGCCATCTCTCTTCGGCATCATTACATCCAGTATGACCAGATCAAAATCATCTCTCTGAAACTTTTTCCAGGCCACCTCCCCATCAAAGCAATGCACCACGTGATATCCTTGCTGTTCCAGATATTTTTTTACTACATTCCCGTAGTGATAATCGTCTTCTGCAAGAAGAATCGATACATTACTCTCCATATGTAAAAGTTTTCCCCGTTACATTTAAGGTTGTTAACAAAACTGATTGTACCCTTTTCTGCTTTCAATCTTTTACAATATTGATAAATAAACTTTTGATTTTAGTTAATAAGAAGTTATTGATCAGAAATACTGGTTCTGGACAACAGTTGTAACGGTTTTGGTTAAGGGTTACTCAAAATGGTATTATCATTTTCATTATTATAATATGCCTTTACACCTTATAACAAAAAAAATGGCCGCCAGTTCACCGGCGGCCATTTTTTTAAAGCTTTTTATTCAGCTTAAATTGCTACAGCAGAAATTCTGATTGCTACAGCATGCTGAAATCCTTTCTTCTGTAATGCTGCAGGGATCGTAATTGTAGTACCATCTCCCGTTGCCTTCCAGCTCAGTTTATCTTTCGCTCCCAGCATTTCCAGCTTCGCACCCTTAGCAGGGGTCAGGCCTTTAAATGCAATGGTAGCAGGCAATTGCTCATCTTTATCCAGCAAATATATCGCATATACACTGCCGTCTTTCTTCCGTGTAAAACATACTTTTCCATCCTTATATGGAGCAACAGATTTTGTTGCATAGATCGCATCACCATTTACATGCATCCAGGCACCGATTGCTGTCATCGTAGTATATGCTTCGTCGTGCAACTGACCATCAGGACCAGGCCCCACATTCAACAGATAGTTACCACCTTTTGCAACGATGTCAACAAGATTGTGGATAAGCACATTTACAGACTTGTAATGATCGTTAGGTACATATGACCAGCTGTTCGCCATAGTCATACATGTTTCCCAGGGATAATCCAGTGGCTTGTCAGGAATCTGCTGCTCTGGTGTACGGTAGTTTTCGTTCGGTCCATGTACTTCGCGGTCTACCACAATCAAACCCGGTTGATGAGTACGTGCCATCGCAGCTATACCATCCATGTCGATATCTTCATCCTGTTTGACCACTTTTTCGCCAGTTTCAGCGGCCGTAATATCAGCAGCTGTTTTTTTATCCTGCTTGCGGGGGCGTACCCAGCCACCATCCAGCCACAGAATGTCCAGTTTGCCGTAACCAGTCATCAGCTCTTCAATCTGGTTATAGGTATATTGACGGAATGCTTTCCAGCGATCAGGATATTTACTTACATCATAGTTAACGTGTCTGTCTTTTGGTGGAAAATAAGACCACCAATAGTCCTGACTATGCCAGTCCGGTTTGGAGAAATAAGCACCTGCATGCAGTCCTTCCTGGCGGAATGCTTCAAACACTTCTTTCGCAATATTTGAACGGGCGTCTTTACCAAATGCATAGTTGGGATTGGACACTTTGTAATCTGTCTGTTTGGTGTCAAACATACAGAAGCCATCGTGGTGCTTGGTCGTGAACACCACATATTTCATACCTGCATCCTTTGCTGCTTTTGCCCATTTGGAAGGATCAAACTTTGTTGGATTAAAAGTTTTACCCAGTTCTTCATACTTCTTTACATAATCGTAATAAGGAATGCCGTATGGCTGGCGTTGTGTCCATCCTTCATCTTCAGGACAAATACTCCAGGACTCTACTATCCCCCATTGGGAGTATGCGCCCCAGTGAATTAACATCCCGAATTTCCAGTCAGACCACTCTTCCAGGTTCTTTTGCACGGCCTTGTCAGTCGGCGGTATGTAGGGTGGAATCTGGTGTTGCTGCGCACTTGCCGACCCCATTAGGAATAGTGCGCTGCTCAAAAGCATACAAAGTTTTCGCATGATTAATTTTTAAATGTATCTCTAAGACTTATAACCTTTAACTTATCCATTGAAACTACTTTATGAAGCCATACTGATTTTTCTTCTCCTGGCAACAGATCAAAATAGTTATCACTGAATTGTACTTCCGGATCATCATATTGCAGATATACGTTTTTCGCCAGTTGCTGAGTCTTTATTACTATTTCTACATTTGTGGAATCCAGCATTTTATACCTCACCTGCAATCCTGGATCCGGCAAATTCAGATCTTTGGTTTTAGCAAAGTAATAAACATTCTCACTGAAGAGCTTATCGCCAATTACCACTTTCGTATAGAATATTACCCTTGTAGTGTCGTTTTGTTGCAAAATAGTATTTACAGGGATCTCATGAGCAAGGGTACTTTTGTTTCCAGCAATGTTTACAGGCAGTGATTTCTCCCATAAAACCTTACCAGCGAAGTCCATTAACTTCATTTCCAGTTTTGCCGGCTGGTCTTTTATTTCATCTGAAATAATATACGTCTTTAAGTTACCATTTTTTACGACATTGCTCACCAACACCGGTGTATAAGCTTTCTTAACAAAGTACTGCATGGCTTTCCAACGGCCAAAATAGTCTATACTGGACCAGGAAGGTCCCGGCCAGCAATCATCCAGTTGCCAGTACAACGTACCCATACAGAAAGGCATGGCCCTGCGGTGCGCTTCAATTCCCATTTTCATACCTTCTGCCTGCAATACATGATTCACGTACAGGAAGGATTCGAAATCCCTCGGCTCTTTATAATAATGTAATAAGTAAGTTCTGATAGCCGCATTTCCTCTGCTAAGACTCTTCTGGTGAGACAACATCACAGGAGAGTAAATATCTCTTTCCTTTTCTGATGTGAATTTCTTCACCGTCTGCATGTCAGGGAAAGATTGAAAACCATACTCACTCATGAACCTGGGCACACGTTCTTCAAATGCTTCAAACCATTCCATACCATGCCATACACCCCAATAGTGATTATCACCAATGGTGAAATCTTCCTTTGTTCCCCAGTTGCTGATCGGAGAGGAAGGGAAATAAAATCTGTCCGCATCGTACTGCTGCAATACCTTAGGGATCTGTACTTTGAAAAGTTCATCATACCCCGCTTTCATATCAGCCCACTGTTTATCTGTGTAGCCATAGCCTTCTTTCCAGCCCCAATGATCGATCGCAACACCTATTTCATTATTACCACACCAAAGGGCGAGAGAGGGATGATTGCGCAGACGGGTAACATTGGCAGCCAGTTCCGCTTCCACATTTTTCAGGATCTTTGGTGTAGGATAGGTTGAACAGGCGAAGAGTAAATCCTGCCATACCAGTATACCGTTTTTATCTGCGAGGTCGTAGAACCGATCGTCTTCATAGATACCACCACCCCATACACGAATCATGTTGAAGTTGGACGTTTTCATGTCGGCAAAGAGCTTTTCGTACCTTTCGGTCGTCACCCTCGGCAGAAAATTATCCAATGGAATGAAGTCTGCACCTTTCATAAATACAGGACGTCCGTTCACTTTTACATAGAAGCTTACGCCCATGCTGTCGGGTTTATTCACCACTTCTATAGTGCGAAGACCCATGTTGAATTCTTTTGATTGCAGTAATGCTTTACCATCGTAGAGGGATACCTTTACTTTGTATAAATAAGGATTACCTAAACCATTTGGCCACCACCGCTGTGGGTTAGGAATGGTGATGGTAGCAGTAGCACTGTCCCCCTCGTACGTTTTTGTGGTGGGGGAGAATAGCTTGTCAGGGCTTTCTATTTTGAGTGTATATTTCTTTTGAAGAAAAGTATTGAGCTTAACAATAGCCTGTACTGTCGCAAGTTTATCAGTAAGTTGTTGCTGATGTAAATAGACATCTTCAATGCTTACTTTATTACCGTATTCTACATTGACACCACGCCAGATGCCAGAGGTCACTAATCTTGGGCCCCAGTCCCAACCGTAATGATAAGGCGCTTTTCGGGCATATACACTTAAAGGAATATCACTTGCATCATTGCCTGCAGGATAGATGACATCATCTTGCAGAAAATGGTGCATATCATGTTTGATAGGGCTATGAAATACAAGACGTAAAGTGTTGTTCCCTTCCTTTACCTGCCGTTTGATCTGCGCTTTAAGAGGAATGAACATGTTGGAACTGGAGGCGATAGAATCTCCATTCAGGTAGATATCGGCGTAAGTATCCAGTCCTTCAAAATTAAGGGCGATCCAGTCACTTTGCAGCATGTCTTTTGTTACAGTAAAAGTAGTGCTGTATTGCCAGTCTTTTTTATCAACCCATTGTACCGACTTTTCATTCATACCGACATAGGGATCAGGAATGAGATGGTGTGCCATCAGGTCAGTGTGTACGGTGCCGGGCACGGTGGCTGAGCGCCAGATAGTGTCGTCGGTACTTGCAAATTGCCAGTCTTTGTGTAGTGGAAATGTGTGGAAAGACTGTGCACCTGCAGTGCCTGTAAGCAGACACAGGCAGGCAATATTCACATAACGTCTCATTATGGTAATTGATTAATGTTAATTTGAATTTTCAGCTTGCTGTTGAAGATAAACCCCACCCCTACCGGGGATAATTTTAAAAAGATAGTCTTCTTTGCTGCCGCAGGCCAATTCCTGTATCTTTACTGTATGAAAAGCATATGGCAACAAATACTCCGTTACCTCTACATGGGTAAAAAAGATGAAAGCTCGCCGAATACCTTCAGCGTAAAAGCGATGCATGGCATGAATAGAATTTCTATTCTGGTGTTCCTGCTTGCCTTAATTGTGTTCGCGATAAAGATGATATTTTTCAGGCATCATCATTAAGTGCATTTGTTCATTCCGACAAACTGCATGCGCAGCATTCCGGTCTTCATTTTGCCTGGCTTCAGCAGAGATTAATTTCCGTGTGTCGCCGCTCTTCAGCAGGAATTACTTCCCACGTGTCGCCACTCTTCAGCAGGAATTACTTCCCGCGTGTTGCCGCTCTTTAACAGGAATTACTTCCCGCGTGTTGCCTCTTCAACTATCACTTCCGCCGCTCTCCTGCTCGCCTTCTTCTCTCCCAGCTTCGTCCAGAGCTGGCTATAATCTTCCTTAATCCGCTGACGGGTTGCATCATCCTCCAGCAATAACGTCAACTCCCTGAGCAGGTTCTCTTCTGTCAGGTCATGTTGAATCAATTCCTTTACCACCGGTTTATCCATCACAAGATTTACCAGTGAAATATACTTCACCTTAATCAGCCGCTTAGCAAAAAAATACGAGACCGCACTTCCTTTATAACACACCACTTCCGGTACACCGAACAATGCTGTTTCCAGTGTAGCAGTACCCGAGGTGACCAATGCAGCCTTCGCCTGCCGCAGCAAGGTATAGGTTTGATTTTTTACAGTAGATACATTGGGATGCGCACCTGTGAGCCCCTGCATAAAGGCATCATCCAGACTAGGCGCCTGCGCCACCACAAATTGATATTGAGGGAAATGTTTTGCCATCGTCAGCATGATAGGCAACTTCACACTCACTTCCTGCCTTCTGCTCCCCGGCAAAATCGCAATGACAGGTTTATCAGCAATGGCAGGATCGGCTGGTGCATCCTTGGCAGCTTTGACCACTTCTACCAGGGGATGACCCACATATTCTACAGGATACGCCCACTTATTGTAAAAGTCCTGCTCAAAAGGCAGGATGCAAAGCATTTTATCAACAGACTTCTTGATCTTCTTTACACGGCTCTCCTTCCAGGCCCATACCTGCGGAGAAATATAGAACACAGTCTTATACCCTAATGGCTTCGCCCATTCTGCAATGCGCAGGTTGAAACCGGCATAATCAATTAAGACCAATACATCTGGCTGATAAGCAACAATATCCTGCTTACACCAATCCATATTCCGTAATACGGTACGCAGGTTCATCACCACCTCTATGAACCCCATGAAAGCGAGATCCTTATAATGCTTTACAACCGTTCCCCCAGCTTGTGCCATCAGATCGCCACCCCAGCAGCGGATATCTGCCTGTGTGTCTTTCTCTTTTAACTGCTTGATCAGATTGCTGCCATGGAGGTCGCCGGATGCCTCACCTGCTATTATGTAATATTTCATTTTTTCATTAAATCAGCCAGAGGCAAATATAGTGTATCACCCCACAAAAAAAATGACGGTTTTACCTCAGGGCAAAACCGTCATTCTATAATTTCATTTCAGAGAGTGCTTAACCATGCAAGATCTTCAATAAGATAATCACGATCGCATACAACATCGTCACCAGAAAAATCCCTTTCGCCGTCACATCCCGCCTGATCCTCGTATACAAATAAAACACCACACCATTCAATAACAAACAAATACTGATCAGCTTAGGCTGCATCTGTTTGTTATCACTTATCATCGTGAAAAACTCACCCAGGCTGATATGCCTCGGCATCATCACAAAAAAAACATAGTACAGGAAAAAGGCGACTACCGGAGTAAAAACTCCCAGTATAATGCCCAAAGAAAGATTATCTTTTCTAAACATAAATTACTGTTATAATGTGCGGTGATTTGGGTTTTCTAGCGCTTAATTCTTATTTCCAGATTTTCTCTAATTCTTTTTTCATTTTATAATCTGTCAGATCAAACTGTACAGGCACCAATGACGCATAGTTATTCGCCAATGCCCACACATCCGTATCTTCTCCATTATCTCTGTTAGTAAACTCTCCCGTCAGCCAGTAATACTTTTTCCCTCTTGGGTCCCTTCTCTCGTCAAAGGTTTCTACATACTTTGCATCTGCCTGCCTGCACACCCTCACCCCCTTGAAATCGGCCGCTGCCACAATAGGTATATTCACATTAAACAACGTACCTCCCGGCAAATTTGTTTCCAGCATCTGCTTCGCTACGGAATAAGCCACTTCCTTACATAAGGTGAAATCGGCATCAAAACTATAATCCAAATAAGAAAATCCTACAGATGGTACCCCTTCTATGGCTGCCTCCATGGCGGCAGACATGGTACCTGAATATATGACATTGATAGAATGGTTGGCGCCATGATTGATCCCACTCACACATAAATCCGGTAGGCCATGCAGGATCTTATCCCTCGCCAGCTTCACGCAATCCACCGGCGTACCGGAACACTGCCATACCTCTATGCCTTCAAAAATATCCACCGGATCCAATCTTAAAGGTACCCCGATCGTAATCGCATGCCCCTTTCCAGACTGCGGACTATCCGGCGCTACCACCACTACTTTTCCCAGCGGCTTTACCGCCTCAATCAATGCCTTGATACCCGGAGCCGTAACCCCATCATCATTTGTCACCAAAATGATCTTTTCCTTCTTACCCACTGTATTAATTATTTTAATCCTTAATAGTCATTCTCTTCTGACAACAAATTTAATATTCTTAAATATATTACCTTGACAAAGAATGTTAATTTCTTAATAATCTACCTTCAGCATCCTTCTCCATGTCAACCCTATAAACAGCACGACATACACGATTATTGTGATTTCGTACACACCCTGGCTATAATCAGCACTGGCAGGCAGTACTTTATCCACCACCGGAAAAGGTATTAATTTATCTCCAGCCTGCAAAGGCAATAAATCTCCCCAACTGCCAAAGGCACGCTTCAAGCCCAATGTCAGCAACTTTTCAAATACCATGGTATACCCAAGATATATCACCGTAGCCAGCCCGGACCGCTTTACAAACATACCCAATAACAGCGCCCCGGACAAAGATGCCAGTACCTGCAGGAAATAGTAAATCATAAACGCTGAACCTTCCAGGCTAAAAGAGAAAGAGCTATACGCCTCTCCAAAAGCGAATGCAGTAATAAAACTCACGACCAGTGCTATCAGCGATAAAGTAATTACCCAGAAGAGCTTGGATAGTACCAGGTCCCTCCTTTCCCAACCATCAATGACCTGCTGTCTGTGGGTTTTATAAGAAAATTCATTTGTCACCAACGTTAACAGCAGCAATCCAAAAATCACAGAGGTAAAGCTATTTACCTTCGCTACGGTCTGCCATACCACGGGAAAATCATAAAAGTTCTTCCCCAGCAGGTCTGTTGCCTGTTTGGGAATGCGACCTACTATATCCGCCACGATCATATTGGAGGCAGGAATAATGCCGATGGCCAGTATCAGTAAAACCCAGAATGTTCTGTAGTTCTTCACTTTCAGCCACTCTATTCTAATTATGTTCAGCATAACTTCAGTTTTGTGTCATTTCAAGGAAAGCTGATTCCAGACTCTTCCTCCTTACCTGTAAATGATTCAGCCAGATGCCATTCCCTGCCAGCCAGCTATTTAGCTCCCCGGGATCGATAACACCGGTGAAAAATACCTGCAACCCGCCATCAGCTATCACCAGATGCCCAAATAAAGGATGCTGCCTTACCACTGTCTCCAATCTGTTCATATCGCTACTACCCAGCTCCACAAAGTCTTCCCGCACCATCACTGTATTTACAGGACCCGAGGTCAACAACTTCCCTTTTTGCAATACAGCGACATGGGTACATACTTTTTCTACCTCATCCAGCAGGTGACTGGCCATGATGATGGTCTTCCCGGATTGTGCCAGTTGCCTGATCAATCCCCTGACTTCCGCAATTCCTGCGGGGTCCAGGCCATTGGAAGGCTCATCCAGGATCAGGACATCCGGGTCACCCAGCAATGTATTGGCAATGGCCAACCGCTGTTTCATACCCAGGGAGTAAGTTTTGAATGCGGCATGTTGCCGGGCAGTTAACCCGGCAATTTCCAGCACCCGGGCAATGTCCTTTTCGTCCCGTTGCTTTACGGCGGCTGTAATCTGTAGGTTTTTGTACCCTGACAGATAGTGATAGAAGTTGGGCGTCTCCAGCAAAGTGCCGATTTGTCGCCTTTGCGCGGCGGTAGGTAACTGGTCAAACAGGGTAAAGTCCCCGGTATCTGCCTTCAATACATCTGTCACAATACCCAGCAAAGTGGTTTTACCACTTCCATTGGGACCAAGAATACCAAAAACACTGCCGCGAGGTACCTCAAAAGAGACCTCGCGGAGTGCTTGCAGGGAACCATATCTTTTTGAAATGTTCCGAAGTGTAAGTATAGACATAAGTTAAAATGGTACGCTAATTCCGTATGGGTTTGCCGGTTTTGATCACGCTTTGCAATCTTTCCAGGGTCTTCCTTTCACCAGTCAGACTCAAAAATGCTTCTCTCTCCAGGTCCAGCAGGTATTGTTCACTCACGATGCTAGCCTCTGTCAGGTCCCCGCCACACATTACGTAGGCCAGTTTGCCGGCTATTTTCGCATCATGATCAGAGATATAATTACCAAACCGCATACTATGTATGCCTGTCAGCAACATGCCCAGGGCACCACGTCCCAGCACTTTAATATCTTTTCTTTCTACGGGACGGGTATATCCTTCTTCAGCAATTTGTAAGATACTACGTTTTGCATCGGCAATCAACCTGGATTGGTTCATGGTAATTTCATCATGCCCTGCTCTCAGGATGCCGAGGTCAAAAGCTTCCTTGCCGGAAGTACTGACTTTCGCCATGGCAATTGCCATAAAACGATCCTTAAGTGGTTCTTCTTCAATTCTTCCTTCTTTAAACTCATCACTGGCCCTTACGGTCATTTCTTTGGTGCCGCCCCCACCGGGGATCAGTCCAACACCCAGCTCTACCAGTCCGATATAAGATTCAGCTGCTGCCTGCACCTTATCGGCATGCAGACACATTTCACAACCACCCCCTAACGTCAACGCATGTGGCGCCACGATAGTAGGGATGGAGGAGTAGCGTAACCGCATGGTCGTCTTCTGAAAGAGTCTTACAGCCATATCCAGCTCATCATATTCCTGCTCTGCCGCCAGCATGAAGATCATACCGACATTAGCACCCGCAGAAAAGTTAGCACCTTCATTGGCTAAGATCAACCCACGGTAATCTTTTTCCGCACGATCAATCGCTTTATTCACACCTTCCAGTACTTCACCGCCAATGGTATTCATCTTGGTTTTCCAGTCCAGTGTTACTATGCCGTCTCCTATATCATACAGGGTACATGCACTGTTTTTCCACACGACATTGCCGGAAAGGTTTTCGAGTATAATGAAGGTCTCTGCCCCAGGCAATACTTTGTAATCCTGGGTAGTGATATCATAAAAGTATTTCTTACCGTTTTCTACTTTATAGAAATGTTTGATGCCTTTGGCCAGCATATCCTGCACCCACTTCGCCACTTTAATACCTTTCTCGCCCATTGCCTGTACTGTCTTTTCCACGCCTAGTAAATCCCAGGTTTCGAAAGCGCCGATTTCCCAGCCAAAGCCGGCTTTCATCGCGTCATCTACTTTATAGAGGTCATCTGCTATTTCAGGAATGCGGTTGGAAATATAGGCAAACAGCAAAGCGTGGAACTGCTGGTAAAACTGTCCGGCTTTGTCAGTAGCTGCTGCCAGCATACGTATCCGTTGCTTCAGGTCTTCCACAGGTTTAGCGGCTTCCAGACTGGCAAACTTAGGCCGCTGTTTAGGGCCATATTCCATCGTTTGCAGGTTCAGGGTTAAGATCTCCTTTCCCCCTTCACCTTTTGTCTTTTTGTAAAAGCCCTGGCCTGTTTTATCACCTAACCATTTGTTTTCCACTACTTTTTCAAGGAATGGTGGAATCACAAAAATGTCGATGGCTTCATCGTCCGGACAATTTTCTTTTACACCCTTCGCCACTTTCACGAGGGTATCAATGCCTACTACATCTGCCGTGCGGAAAGTAGCAGATTTAGGTCTGCCAATCACCGGTCCAGTGAGTGTATCTACTTCATCAATGTTCAGGTTCATCTCCTGCATGATGTGGAAGATGGCCATGATGGAGAATACCCCTACCCTGTTGGCGATAAATGCAGGTGTATCCTTACACAGTACCGTAGTTTTACCCAGGTACAGATCTCCGTACTCCATCAGGAAACTCACGACGGCAGGATCTGTATGTGGTGTTGGAATAATTTCTAATAACCGCAGGTAACGGGGAGGGTTAAAAAAGTGAGTACCACAGAAATGCTTCTGGAAATCTTCACTTCTGCCTTCCGCCATCAGGTGTATAGGAATACCAGAAGTATTGGAGGTAATCAATGTACCCGGTTTCCGGAATTTCTCCACCTGTTCAAAAACGGATTTCTTTACGTCGAGGTTCTCTACCACTACTTCAATGATCCAGTCTACGTTGGCAATTTGTGACATGTCGTCAGTGAAGTTCCCGGTACGGATTAGTTTTACTACCTCCTTTGTGTACACCGGGGAAGGGTTAGATTTTAACGTGGATTGCAGGGCATCGTTAACAATACGGTTTTTTACCGCTTTGCTGTCGAGGGTTAATCCTTTCGCTTTTTCTGCATCATTCAGTTCTTTGGGGGCTATATCCAGCAACAATACCTGTACGCCTATCCCGGCAAAATGAGCTGCTATACGGGAACCCATCACGCCAGAACCTAATACGGCTACCTTATGGATGTGTCTTTTCATAGAACGCGTAATTTTTATCGGTAAATGAATATAGGATATTATGCCGATATCGCACATAAAAAACCCTCCGGCTCATCACCGGAGGGCATCTATCTTTTTATATATCAGGTATTATCTCACTTCACTTCCCGGTGCAGTCTGCACATCAGGATTTACAAATACGAGTTTACCAGTTGCATCCTCGGCCATCAGGATCATACCCTGGCTATCGATACCCTTCATTTTACGAGGGGCCAGGTTAGCAACCAGGGTCACCTGTTTGCCAATGATCTCTTCTGGTGCATAGTGCAACGCAATACCGGAAACCACGGTACGTTTTTCTGTACCAATATCCACCAGTAATTTCAACAGTTTATCTGCTTTCTTTACCTTTTCAGCTTCTACAATGGTGCCTACGCGCAAGTCCAGTTTTGCGAAATCGTCGTATTGTATATCTTCCTTCACAGGCGCTGCTTCTGCAGCTGGTGCTGTCTCGACTGGTTTCACTAAACCAGCATGTAATTTATCCACTTGTTCCTTAATGATTGAATCATCAATTCGGGTAAACAGGTACTCCGGTTCACGCATTGCATAACCAGTATTCACCAGTTTCAGGCTACCGGCATTTTCCCACTCCAGCATACGGTCTACCACTTTCAGCATATGACAGATCCTCTTAGCAGTACCCGGCATGAATGGATTACAGAAGATAGCCAGGTTAGCAGTCAGCTGTAAGCATAAATGTATACAGTTATCGATCAGTTGCTGGTTTTCTTCCTGTTTACCTTTGCTGGCGAGTGTCCATGGTGCTTTACCCTGCAGGTATTGGTTACCGAACCGGGATACATTCATCACTTCTGCCAACGCTTCTCTGAAACGGTAGTTTTCCAGTGATTCTTCGATTTTCTTTTTGGATTCCAACAGCGTAGCCAATACTTTGTCATCAGCATCATCCTTCACATTCATGTGGAAAGGAGGAACCTTACCCTTGCAGAATTTGTGAGTCAGCACCAGGGTACGATTCACAAAGTTGCTAAAGTTATCAGTCAGTTCGTTGTTATTACGATCCTGGAAATCTTTCCATGAAAAGTCGTTATCCTTTGTCTCCGGAGCAGTCGCACACAGTACATAACGCAGAATATCTTCCTTGCCCGGGAAATCCTTTACATAATCATGCACCCATACAGCCCAGTTACGTGAAGTAGAGATTTTATCTCCTTCAATATTCAGGAACTCATTTGCAGGTACATTATCAGGTAATACAAAACCACCATGCGCCTTGAGCATAGATGGGAATATGATACAGTGGAAAACGATATTATCTTTTCCGATAAAGTGAACCAGTTTGGAATCTTCTTTACACCAGTAATCCTCCCAGTTAGGGGTCAGTTCCTTGGTAGCAGAGATATACCCGATAGGTGCATCAAACCATACATACAACACCTTTCCTTCGGCATCCGGCAGCGGCACTTTAATACCCCACTCACTGTCCCGGGTCATAGCGCGGCTATGCAAACCACTGTCCAGCCAGCTTTTGCACTGACCATACACGTTATTCTTCCACTCCTTGTGCCCTTCCAGCAACCACTCTTTCAGGAATGGTTCATAGTTCTGGAGCGGCATGTACCAATGTTTGGTTTTCTTCTTTACCGGCACTGCATCACTCAGGGTAGAACGGGGTGAAATGAGGTCATCCGGGCTGAGACTCGTACCACAACGCTCACACTGGTCACCATAAGCGCCGGGATTTCCACATTTAGGGCAGGTACCCACTATATATCGGTCAGCCAGGAATACCTTGGCTATATCGTCGTAGAACTGTTCAGTCTCCTTTTCTTCAAACAGGCCATCGTCATACATCTTCTTGAAGAAAGCGGCGGCGGTTTCATGATGGATCTGTTTGGTGGTACGGGAAAAGATGTCAAAAGAGATGCCCATATCAGCAAAGCTTTCGGAAATGATCTTGTGATACTTGTCCACAATGTCCTGCGGCGTTACCCCTTCTTTCAGGGCTTTGATCAGAATGGGAACTCCATGCTCATCGGTGCCCCCAATGAATTTAACGTCTGCTTTCTTTGCACGCAGGTACCGTACATAAATATCAGCAGGGAGATAACAGCCCGCCAGGTGACCTATATGTACCGGTCCGTTGGCATAAGGCAGGGCAGCGGTGATTAGATATCTATTAAATTTTGCCATGTTAACTGAAATAATCTTGAAATCTATTTTATCCTTTGGAAGAGCGGAAAGTATTTATCAACTTAGCCCTGTTAAAACTCCCAGCAAAAAGTGGGGCTTGTCTCGCGAATTCGTCATTCGCAGGTTGCAAAGGTAACTTAAAGCGTAGAACAATGAAAATTCCTCCATATCTGAAAAAAGGTGACCTTATAGGCGTCACATGTAGTAGTAGCAAAATGGATTTACAGGCTGCTGAATATGCAGCTGGTATACTCTCTTCCTGGGGGTACCAGGTACACCTTGGAATCACTGTGGGTACCAGTTTTCACAACTTTTCGGCACCTGATGAGCTGCGGCTGGAAGAACTGCAGGATATGCTGGATGATCCTGAAATCAAGGCGATTGTCTTTGGCCGTGGTGGCTATGGCATGATTTGCCTGCTGGATAAACTGGATTTCAAGAAGTTCCGCAAGCACCCCAAATGGATCTGTGGCTATAGCGATATTACGGCACTGCACGGCCATATCCATAAGCAGTTCGGTATTCCTACCCTTCATTCTGTAATGTGTAGCGGTATCCGTGCAGAGACGGTGGATAGTGTGTATGTAGATAGCTTAAGACAGGCCCTGAGGGGTAAAAGTTACAGATATAGCTTTGCGCCTAACGATCTGAACCGCACTGGTAAAGCATCCGGTCAGCTTATTGGTGGCAATCTCGCACTGCTGGCTAATCTGTCAGGTACAGTTTCTCAACCTGATACCAGGGGGAAGATCCTGGTGCTGGAAGATGTAGGGGAATATCGCTACAGGGTAGATGGCATGATGTATAACCTGAAAAGAGCAGGTTGGCTGGATAAACTGGCGGGGTTGATAGTAGGCACTTTTACGGATGCACAGGAAACGGCTACGCCTTTCGGACAGAATGAATATGAGATTATCCAGAATATTGTGAAAGATTATGACTATCCGGTAGCTTATGGATTTCCGGTGGGGCATACGCATGAGAATTATACGCTGAAACTGGGAGTTATGCATGATTTACAGATTGGAGAAAAGACCTGTAAACTAATAGAACGCTCTTAGGTATAAATGTAAATGCATTATAAGTTGGCCGATGGCCGCAGCAAAAAAATGAGGTTGGCTCAAAAGTAATCTGAAGGCTGAGAATCACGTAAACGAAAATTCTCTCCATCAGGTATTGGATAAAAATTACTTGTGAGGCAACCTTATTTTTTTGTCGTTTATCTTGTTAATTATTTTGCCAATCCCTCTACCGTTTGTCCGAATAGCGGATACTCCTTCAAATTATTATGACCTGCTCCTGAAATAGTTATAAAACTATCCCCCTTCTTAAAAAACTCCTTTAGTTTCAACCCTGAAGTATAAGGCACTGTCCTGTCATCCGTACCATGAATAATCGTGATCGGCGCAGTCACCTTCGGCAAATACTCATTAGTAGGAAACTTAAAATTCAGCATGAATCCATAAGGATAGATTGGCGCCATTTTCATAGCCATATCCGTCATGTTGTAATACGGCGCTTCCAGCACCAGTCGCTTACAATCCCGCACACTAGCCAGTTCCGCTGCAATGCCCGTACCCAGCGACCGGCCATAAATAATAATACTATCCGGTGAGAAACGTGTCCTCGCTACCTGGTACATCTGCAACGCATCTGCATACAGCTCTTCTTCTGTCAACGGACCCGTACTCTTTCCAAAACCAGGATAATCCATCATCAATACCTCATACCCGTGTTTACTAAAGTATTTACTCACATAAGCGTAATTAGAGATATTCCGTGCATTTCCATGAAAATATACAACGATCCCTTTGGGCTGTTCTGCCTTAAAAAGCACCGCGTTAATAGTTGTTTTGTTATTCACCCGGATATTCATTTCCTGAAAAGGAACGTCATAATGATAAGCATAATCTGCTGCCAATACAGTCGGGTGAAAAATCAGTTTCTTCTGGAAAAAATACAGCAGGGCTCCTGCCAATACATACACTACCAACATCCAGGTTAATACCTTGCGAAACATGTGCTTTTTTTTTAGTCTTCTATATCCGGTACTATATCCAGACCATAAGCTTCTGCAGTGAGCAGGCCATTGGCTTTGGTAGCTGCCAGTATACCAGCATCCGGGTTGAGTGTATGGGTTAGATATACGTTATGGAGATAATCCATACTATACAGTTTATTCGCCAGGCCATCGGGTACACCTGCCAGGTATTTCAACACCTCATTCACCATAAGCATACCGGTAGCGCCATGCGTCACCCCGATAGCACCTGCATCGAAATTGGTGTATTCATCAATCAGGCTCAGGTTGCAACGATAAGAAGCGGCGGCATCGCCACTGGAAGGAGCGATGTTAAATCCTGCCCACCAGGAGATCCAGTTATGCACCTCCCCGATTACAAAAGGTTTGCCTTTTGCCACACAGGCATCATTCACCACCAGGTGAGTAGGTATATGCTGAGAACAATCAATGACGAGGTCCATACCTTCGAGCAACTGATTGATATTTTCAGGTTTCACCTGCAACAGCAATGGATAATGTTTGGTAAATGGATTGCTGGACCACAGCCGGCTCGCAGCCATCTTTGCCTTGTGCTTACGCAGATCCTGCATTTGATAAATAGGCTGACGGTGCATATCTTCATCCTGTATCACACCATAGTCTGCAATACCAATTACACCCACGCCACTTGCACTCAGGTACTGAATAACCGGACTACCCAAACCACCCGCACCAACAACGAGGATGCGGCTTTCCTTCAATTTTTCCTGCATAGCAGTACCCATACCGGGAACGGCTATAGGATATTTAAAATGTGCTAATTCTTTTTCGATTAATGCCATTTGAACAACCCCTTTTTAAATGATGATTTAGTCCTGTGGAAATTCAAGCGTAAACTTACTACCCTTGCCCACGGCGCTTTCTACTTTGATTTTTCCTTTGTGCGCATCCATGATAGCTTTTACATAGCTGAGACCCAGGCCGAAGCCTTTTACATTGTGTACATTACCTGTATGCGCGCGATAGAATTTTTCAAAGATACGTGAAATCGTATCACGACTCATCCCTATGCCATTATCAGAAATAGTAATGACAAGGTTTTTACGGGTGCTGTATGTAGAGATGATCACTTCCAGATTCTCTTTAGAATACTTGATAGCATTGTCCAGCAGGTTGAAAATAACATTGCTGAAATGCACATCATCTGCCTTGATAATAGGATTGATTGCATCCAGTCGCAGTTCAACGTGACCATTCTTGGAAGCCAGTTGCAGCTGTATGTTTTCTACGGTGTGAGTAATCACATCATGCACATCAGTAGCCTGTAGTTTCAATCCAATTTCATTCTTTTCTAACAGTGCAGATTGCAGGATGCTTTCCACCTGTTTATTCATACGCTTATTCTCTTCTTTGATAATGCCGGAGAAGTAGCGGATCTTTTCTTTATTGTCCATGACTTTCTCATTGCCGATCGCATCGATGGCCAGTGAAATGGTGGCCAGCGGGGTTTTCAGCTCATGCGTCATGTTGTTGATGAAGTCAGATTTGATCTCGGAGATTTTCTTCTGGTTCAGCATGGTGCGGATGGTGAGTGCAAATGCAGTGATGATCACACCGGTAAAAAGGATACCGCCTGCGACCATTTTTCCGAGAGACAGCAGGAAAGACATGTTGTTGCGTGGTTGCAGTACCACCATGGTTTCCGTATTGTCTGTCATGTATTCATAGCTGCCCAGTAGTGGCATGTATTTCACGAGATAGTTCACACTATCGCGGGCAACAGCAGTAGCCATATTAGGGAAGCCGTTAGACTGCATTTTAATACTGCTTTCACCAAAGTTTCCTTTGCCTACGATAGCAAATTCGAAGGTTGTATCGAGACCTTCGCGTTTCAGGCCGCTTATGAGGAGATTTCGCACCTCGGCGGTGGTGAAACGGTCGCTGACGCCGATATTGAGGTCGAGGGAATTGAATTTATCGATGGTCAGACCTCTTTCGGTAGGTCTGACTACGGTATTATTCATTTTCAGGCGAATAGCAGGTCCGGTGCGTGCAAGCATCTCTTCCCGCACCCTATCCAGTACGTTGATAGCGCGTTCTTCAATCTGCTCTCTGCGTACGATAGAGGCATTATGGATCCAGCTAAACTGGATATAAATGAGGCCCAGCAAGGATAGTGTAATTAACACCACAATGACGGGAAAGACTTTCTTCAGTGGTACCATTTCAGGATGAATCGTAAAGCGCACAATATACTCACATTCAATGAGCGTTCCAGCGCATATTTTGTTAAAACTGGATATTTGCTATAGCAACGTTAATATAAAATTAATACGCTAAAACCTTTTACCAGCTTGGATCAAGCAATTAAATATCACTTTAACGTAATTTTAACTGCCCAAAGACGTTTGTAATTCTCTTTCTTTACGTACATTTGCTGTATCAAACTGGTACTAAATTTGATGTAACAGTTTAATAAACAAGCAATTTTAATTTTTCTACATACATCGACATGGATTCGTTCCATTAAGCGATTTAGATTTTGGTTGATAAAATGGTAAGGAGGCTTTCTAGCCTCCTTTATTTATTTTCCACCTTATCTGCCACTATCAGCCATTTCCCCTGCTGCGGCAGCTATTCTAAAAACCTGTCAATAAAAAAATACGCGGTCTCCTACTCTACTTGCATTCAATTAGTTAAATTTGAATAAGTGATAAAACTGAATGTGTATGGTATTATTGTCGCCTGGTAAATTGCTTATTGCTGACCCATTTCTGAAAGATCCAAACTTCGCCCGCACTGTAGTACTACTCTGTGAGCACCAGACCAATAAAGGAAGTTTCGGCTTTATCCTCAACAAACGTTTTGATCAGAACCTGAACGATCTTATTCCGGATATATTAATTCCCAACATTCCTGTTTATTACGGGGGGCCGGTACAGATAGATACAATTCATTTCATCCACCAGCAGCCGGAACTTATAAAAGGTGGTTTTGAAATTCAACCCGGTGTATACTGGGGGGGTGAATTTGATCAGGTAGTCAACATGATCAATGCAGGTAAAATTGAGGTAAACAAGATCCGTTTCTTTATCGGTTATGCTGGTTGGAGTAGTGGACAGCTTGAAAATGAATTAAATGAAAAAAGCTGGATCGTTTCAGAGAGTAACAAAGGCCTCATCTTCGATGAGAAAGATGAAAACGTTTGGAGACAGGCTTTGAAAAACCTTGGCAGCAACTTTGCCATCATGGCCAACTTCCCCATAGATCCGCTATTGAATTAGTAGCGTGTATACTGCACCGTATGCCCTGTTACAGAGGCAAATCCCATGTTGTGGAAAAAAAAGATTAAAAATATTTATATGACTAAAGACTCAGTTCCAACGACTAACGTTGTTGGCTGGATTTTAGTATCATTAACCAACCACTCAACCCGAGGATATTTAAAAAAAATCAAATATCTTGCTTACGCAAAATAGTAATGTAGTCAGAGCAATCTATTGTTGGTGACCCTGTTTATCAGTATTATGATTGGAAAAATGTGAACTAAACCGAAGTATAAACACCTATGAAGGACAAACCGATACACATGTTACGTATGCCTTCCTGGACCTATAATTGAAACAACTAAAATATAATCACTTACCCTCTATTTCCGGTCAGGGGTTTGTGAAAAATGTGACAGTTATACAATTAAAAAAATCATTACATCTATATAAGATATTCATTTTCATAGGAACAGGCCCAATTGCGGCTGTGGGATACTTGTATCCTGCGCGGCGTGGGTCCTGATTATAAGAAGCCCTGGCCAGTATTCTTACTGCGCTCCTTAAACAGGGTAATTATTAATTAGATTGGAATAGTTAGGACAAAACGAAGGCCGGGTAATCCTACCCGGCCTATTTCATTCATAGCTATTCGCTATTTCAGTTATATTGCTGATGCACCTTCTACAAGTACAGTCGCTTTATTTCTTAGTACTTCCACAAAACCTCCTTCTATGTTATAGAATTCATTCTGTGACTTATCTTTCAGCACTTTCATTCTGCCCTTGCCCAATGCAGCGATCAACGGCGCATGATTATTCAGCACTTCAAAAGAGCCGTCTATGCCTGGCAACTGTACACCATACACTTCGCCGGAGTACAGTTTTCTTTCAGGTGTTAATACTTCTAATAACATATTAAAAGTTAAGGGTGATAAATGAATTAGTTCTTAGCTGCTTCCAGCAGTTTCTTACCTTTCTCGATAGCTGCTTCGATGTTACCTACCAGGTTGAATGCTGCTTCAGGATACTCATCAACTTCACCATCCATGATCATGTTGAAACCTTTGATAGTTTCTTCGATCGGAACCAGTACACCTTTCAGACCAGTAAACTGTTCTGCTACGTGGAAAGGCTGAGACAGGAAACGCTGTACACGACGTGCACGGCTTACTGTGAGTTTATCTTCGTCGCTCAATTCATCCATACCAAGGATGGCGATGATGTCCTGCAGTTCTTTATAACGTTGCAGAATCATCTTCACACGCTGTGCACAGTTGTAGTGTGCTTCACCTACGATAGTTGGAGAAAGAATACGGGAAGTAGAATCCAGTGGGCTCACCGCAGGATAGATACCAAGGTCAGAGATCTTACGATCCAATACCGTAGTAGCATCAAGGTGGGCAAATGTTGTAGCCGGAGCAGGGTCAGTCAAGTCATCCGCAGGTACATAAACCGCCTGTACGGAAGTGATGGAACCATTCTTGGTAGAAGTGATACGCTCCTGCATCAGACCCATTTCTGTAGCCAGTGTAGGCTGATAACCTACCGCAGAAGGCATACGACCTAACAGCGCGGATACTTCAGAACCTGCCTGAGTGAAACGGAAGATGTTATCAACGAAGAACAGGATATCCTTACCACCACCTGCAGTACCATCTCCATCACGGAAATATTCTGCAATAGTCAGACCAGACAGTGCCACACGTGCACGGGCACCTGGAGGTTCGTTCATCTGACCAAAGATAAAGGTAGCCTGAGATGCTTTCAGTTTTTCTTTATCAACAGCTGCCAGATCCCAACCGCCATGTTCCATGGACTCCAGGAATTTCTCACCATATTTTACGATACCAGCCTCAATCATTTCACGCATCAGGTCATTACCTTCACGGGTACGCTCACCCACACCTGCAAACACAGATAAACCCTCGTAACCTTTCGCAATGTTGTTGATCAGCTCCTGGATCAATACTGTTTTACCTACACCAGCACCACCAAACAAACCGATCTTACCACCTTTTGCATATGGCTCAATCAGGTCAATTACTTTGATACCTGTATATAATACTTCCGTGTCTGTAGCCAGATCCTCGAAACGAGGAGGCTTACGGTGAATAGGATAACCATTTGAAGTATCAATATCACCCAGACCGTCAATAGCCTCACCTACCACGTTGAACAAGCGACCCTTGATACCTTCGCCCACCGGCATTTTAATAGGAGTCCCCTTGTCTGTTACCTGCATTCCCCTAACGAAACCATCTGTAGAATCCATTGCAACGCAACGAACGCTATCTTCGCCAAGGTGCTGCTGAACTTCCAGCACTACCTTCTGACCATTTTCGCGGGTAATTTCCAATGCGTTGTAGATTTCGGGCAGCTTCCCGTCGAAGTGGACGTCCACCACGGGACCGATAATTTGCTTGATCTTACCTGTGTTAGGCATATTTTTAAGAGGTTTATAAATGCTTAAAATGAGCGGTTTGTTAATTTTGCCGCAAAGGTAACAGTTAATAGGGGAAATTCAAAATACCGTGGATATTCCGGCGAAATTCCCCTTAAAACGTGGCTTTGCGCTAATTATGTTAAACATAATTAATATGCATTCTCAGGTGTAAAAATAACAGTCCCCAGCCATTTGTTATTCATGATTGTCATCATTCTTATCCACATAAAATATCATAGATATGTTAGCATTTTGCTAAAATATACCTCCCACAAACCTTCCAAACCCGCTGCAGCTCAGCACTTATCTAATCCGGCATAGGATTTGATTTTATATAACCGAGCTAACATCTGACACCGCAAACATCCTATATTGAATGCAGCAGGCCAGCCAAAGCCAGCAATAACACTTGATCAACTGTTATACACTACTCATTCGTAAACTATTATAATTCAATTGATTCCTTTACTGCTGTAGAACTAAATCCTATACTTTAAAGTAATCAGCCGCCAAAGATTACATATATGAAAAACATTAAACGATATATTTCCGCAATAGCTATAGCAGCCTCTTTTGCTGCACTCCCAGGCATGTCCTGTGTCGCCGCCCGCCCTCAACAGAACTTCCAGGTGTCTGTGGGCGGATTCTATGATGCCCTCAACCCTTATGGTCGCTGGGTAAACTATCAGGGATATGGCGATTGCTGGATTCCAAACGCCGGACCCGATTTCCAACCATACGCCTCCAATGGTCACTGGGTATACACGGACTATGGATGGACATGGATGTCTGATTATGATTGGGGATGGGCTCCCTTCCACTACGGTCGCTGGACTTATGACGACTATTATGGATGGATCTGGATCCCCGGATATGAATGGGGACCTGCATGGGTAAGCTGGAGAAATAGTAACGATTATTATGGCTGGGCTCCTTTAGGTCCCGGTATGACCATCGGTATGAGTGTCAATATCCCCGTAGGTTACTGGTCATTCGTACCTTGTCAATATATTACTAATACATATGTAAGCCGTTATTATGTACCACGCGCTACCAGAGTAGAAGTATTTAACCGTACCACCATTATTAATAATACCACTATTATTAATAACCGCACCTACTACCGTGGCCCTGCCACCAGAGATGTGGAACGCTATACAAGAACCAATATCCGCCCAATGCGTATTGAAAACAGTGACCGTCCGGGCCGTGGTTCCATTAGTAATAATCAGGTACGCGTTTACCGCCCTAACCCAAATGACTTACGTCAGGGTCAGCAAAACAGGAACTTCTCCAGTGGTAATGGTGGTACCAGGAACAACTTCGACAGACCAGATAATCCAAACAACAGGACTAATAATAACACCTTCCCTAACAGGGGTGATGGCCGCAATAACAACAATAATAATTATGTCCCTGGCCGGGTAGACGGCAGGAACAATAACAACGTTCCTAACAGAGATATTAACAATAACGTCCCCAACAGAGATAATAATAACAACATCCCTGGCCGGGTAGACGGCAGGAACAATAACAACGTTCCTAACAGAGATATTAACAATAACGTTCCTAACAGAGATAATAATAACAACATCCCTGGAAGGACTGATAATAGAAACAATAATAATAACACAAACAACATTAACAATGATCGGAACAACACTCGCAATCCTGACAGGAGCTTTGACAGGGATAACAATTTTAACAGGCCTGATCGTACCACGCCTTCAACGTCTTCGCCCAATACCGGTACGCGCACGCAGGTAAATGACCAGCAACGTGTCCAACAGCAGCAAATGCAACAGCAACAACAGCAGCAACAGGAACGTGTACGTCAACAACAGCAACAACAACAGGAACAGCAACGTGTTCAGCAGCAGCAACAACAGCAAAGGGTTCAGCAACAACAACAGGAACAACAGCAAAGAGCTCAGCAACAACAAATGCAACAGCAACAAAGAGCCCAACAGCAACAGCAGGAACAACAACAGCGAATCCAACAGCAGCAGCAGCAAAGAGCACAGCAGGAACAACAGCAAAGAGCCCAACAGGAACAACAACAACGTGCCCAGCAGCAGCAGATGCAGCAACAGCAAAGAGTGCAGCAACAGCAGCAGCAACAACAAAGAGTACAACAGCAACAGCAATCACAACCATCCCGTACTGCGCCTCGCAGCAGACCTGAAAGGTAAGATTACGCCCAATTATCAGAGACCATAAACCTCCCGATATATTTCATTGCTGACTTTTACAAAGGTATGTTCCTCCAGGGACATACCTTTTTGCATTAAAACCAATTGTAATGGCTCCCAACCCTCCCTGTACGGAGGCTGTAAATAAAGCGTTGAAAAGGCCCCAAACCCCAGCGCTTCATAAAATCTTATCCGCCGTTGTGCATTCACGGTATGCGGTAACTCTGTTTCCAACACCAACCGCCCATATCTCTCAAATAATAAGGTAATGACCTTCCTCCCCGTTCCCTGCCCCCTCTTTGCAGGATCGATCGCAAAATGCTCTATAAACATGAAATCCGTCAATGCCCAGCAAAACACAAACCCTACAAATCTCCCTTCCTCCACCACTTCCAGCAACTGCAATGCCCCCTCCTCCAACAATCGCTGCTGAGCAGGTAAAGGCCGCCGCTCCTCTTCCGGAAAGGCCGCCTCATATATTACGATAACTTCAGGTGAAATAACTTTCTTAGGTCGGAATGCTAACATACCCCAAAGATAATTACTTATTCGGGGTACACTTATTACATCAAGCCCTCACTTACCCAGGATACTTTTATTACTTAAGCCCCTCACTTATCCGGAGTACACTTAAAAGGATCAGGATTCACAGGATCCACCACCTTATTCACAGACCAGCAAAAATTCATCGACTGACTGGTCACACTAATTAACTTAATTACTACCTTCTGCCCCTTCCGGCTATCCGCCGCCCTTACCGATTTCGTCCCCTTCGCACCGATATCTGCAATTGTATACTGCTCAGTTTTAAACACCTCCCCATTCCCCCGCTGATACTCCACAGCCACCACCACATTATCCACCACAAACTCCGTCTGGTTCTTCACAATCACATCCAGGTTCTTAATTCCTCCCAGAAAACCAGTCTTATAATCACTATTCGTCACCGCTATAAACTGCTTCCAGTTCTTTCTGTAATAAATACGGGGATCTACAAACTGCCCCTGCTGCGCGGTTTCCCGCTGCCTCACCTCCGCTCTGTCTGCAATCTGCTGCGCCGTACTGCTACTCAGATCTAACGACTGTTTCAAATGGCGGTTCTCATTGTACAACCGCTCGTTCTCAGCCAATACCTGCTTCACCCGCTTTTGCTGACGCGAAAAACTAATCACGAGAAATATGCCGAGAAATATGATGATGACTATATATCCTGTATTCCGTTTCATAACGGACTTATCAGAAAAAATGATGCCAACACATGGCTGGCCTCTTCTCAAAAATCAATGAAACCTATCATCTCCTTCCCAGCACAAAACCTACTACTCCTTAAACGCATACTTAATCTTCTCCCTCTTCTCAAAATCATACAACGTGAGCAACCTCACCGTATAATACGCATGCCAATATCCCCTCAATGCTCCTATATACCCCGCACTCGCCTGATCCTTCTCCGTCTGCGCCAGGTTCAGATCCGTTATCGAAATCTTCCCAATCAAATACCGCTGCTTTGTAATTTCATACCTTTGCCGCGCAATTGTATCCGCCCTCGCCGCACTGCTCAACAACTTCTGCTGCAAATTAAATTGTTGTGTCTGCAAATACACCTCCTGCTCAAAATTCCGCTCCTGCTGCTGCACATCTATCTCCACTAATTCCTTGTTCGCCTTCGCCTGCCTGATCTTATTCCTCGCCTTGCCCCAATCCACTATCGGAATCGCAATCCCCACACTCAACAACTGATTCTGCTGTAAATTCGTTCCACTATATGCCTGCTTCACCGTCGCCCCTTGCTGCGCCTGTCCTACATTTGCAGACAAATTCAATTCATATCCATTATTCCCTCTCGCAATCGCCACCTGCTGCTCCGCCTGCAATCGCTGCCTTCTGAATGACAATACCGCCTGCCTGTTATCCTCCGCCTGCACAAGCGCAGAATCTGCAGCTACTAAAAAAGAAGGAATATGTTCCGGCAAATCCATTACCACGGACGCATTCTTCGGCAATGTTAAAAACTGCGTCAATTGCCGGTAAGCAATCTCTTTTGCTAACCTCGCCTGCTCCAGACTATTCCTTGCATTCAACAAATTCAACTCTATCTGCAACAATTCATTCTCCGCTATCTTTCCTAACTCATACCTTCCTTTTGATAACTGATACAACGTATCCGTATTCGCCACATTCGATAACAACACCGCCTCCTGCTGCTGTGCCGCCAACGCATCAAAGAAATACCCTACCGCCTCCACCGCTACCCTTTCCAGATCTTCTACATACTGCTTCTGTGATTCCTGGTACAACAATGGCTGTATCTTCTGACCCCATCTATATGAATTATACAGAATCATCGGCTGACTATAACTAATCATAAACGGTGCGGACAAATAACTAATATCCGTAGTAGGATTGAACAGATCATTCCTTTGCAGATTCGTAGCCAGTGACAAAGCTCCACCAGTAAATGGTACGACCTGCTCTGCCACCAATCCCGCAAAACTATAAGAATACTTACTTCGGCTAAAAGCATACGTACCATCCGGCTGCCGTATACTCTCTATATTCCCCAAAAAACTACTGGCATTACTCGCCTGCAATTTCAACTGCGGTCTTCTTGCCGCTACATAATACCGGTAGGCATACAAACTATTCAATGCATTACTCCTTGCCCTGTAATACGAAGGAGACTGCTGCTGCGCCTGCATCACCACCTGCTGTAAGGATAAACTTTGCTGCGCACAAACTACCATAGGCAACAACTGTAGAAAAACTAAAATTCTAATCATTGCGTAAACATTCAATCGGGTTTTTATGAGCTGCTTTACGGGCGGGAGAGATCCCAAATATCAACCCTACAGCCGATGCCAGCATGAAAGATATAAATATGGAAAAAGGAGAAATGATTGTATGAATCTCTGCTAATCTATCCACAAGGTATGCACCGGATACTCCCAGCAATACACCTATAATCCCCCCTGAAAGACTGATCAACACCGACTCAAACAAAAACTGCATCACAATATCTTTCTTCTGCGCGCCTAACGCCATCCTGATTCCAATCTCCCTCGTACGTTCCAACACCGAAGCCAGCATAATATTCATAATCCCAATCCCTCCCACCAGCAGTGAAATACCCGCTATCGCACTCAACACAATATTGAACACATCCTTTGTTTTCTGTTGCTGCTTGAGCAACTGCTCCGGTATCGTCATGTCAAAATCACTCACATCATTATGCCTTCTTTTCAACATCCTGTTGATCACGCCAGCAGACCGCGATAAATTATCCGCATCATTCACCTGAATCACCAACTGATCTAACTGGTGAAAGATCTGCGGCTGTACATTTTTATTATCTGAGCTATATTCTTCCCCTTCCTTCTTTCCTAAATACAATGCAGGATTTTTAAATCTGACCAACATAGTCTGTATAGGCACATAGATATCCATGTTATAATCCCTGATGTCCAGGTTTTCTTTTGTCGTACTACTGATCATCTTTTCCTCAGTCACACCTATAATCTTCAGCCATTGCGTACCACACTTAATTGTCTTACCCAATGGATCTTCTGCAATAAAGAACTTCCTTTTCACATCACTCCCTATCACACATACCCCATCTCCCTCTACCCGTTCCTTCTCATTAAATCCATTCCCAGCGGTAATCCTGATATTATTGATATCAAAAAATGCAGGCTCCACACCCACCACTTTCAGCTTCGTACTTTTACTGCCATAAATAATATCCTGCTCCAGCAGCATCTCCGGACTGATAGCGACCACTGTGGGCAATATGCGTTGTATACTCTTTGCATCTGCAAGCGATAACCCTTTCGAAAATTTCGGTTTCGATTCAGACTGCTTTTGATCTGTATTATTGGTAGCATTCTCCTTCTTCTCCTGCGACTTAGGTTTAATCACAATGTTATTCACTCCCACCAGTTTCATCTGGTTCAGAATTTCTTCCTGCGCACCTTTACCAATGGCCAGCATTGCAATCACTGCCGATACTCCGAAGATGATCCCCAATGCTGTCAAAAAAGATCGCAGCCTGTTAGCTCCCAGAGAGTCAAGTGCGATATAGAGATTATTAATATTGCGGTCTAACATATGGACAATATTTTCCCGTTCCGGTGCTCACCGGTCAATTTTTTATGCTATAAAAACGATCTATTTAAGTAGATTAACTTTCTTCTCTCTGGCGCTTTCAGGTACGAACAGATATACAATATCCCCCTCCGCCAGGCCCTTGTCCACAATCACTTCATCTTCGTTGGACTTACCCAGCTTCACCTGCTGTTTTTCAATACTTCCTCCATTTTTCGTATAAACATAACTGATATTGCCATTTGCAAATACAGCTTCCAGGGGTATGATCAGTTTATTACCTACTTCATTCACAAGAATATTATTGGACGTAGTCATGCCCGGCTTCAAAATAGAATCAACTTTGTTCAGTTTGATCATTACTTCAAATACCTTGGCAGTAGCTCCCGGCCGGGTTTCCCCGATATTTGCCACCGTCTTCACTACACCTTCCATCTTTACCTCCGGAAATGCATCTAACCCCATCGTCACTTTCTGCGACTGATGAATTTTACTGATATCCACTTCGTTGATATACACCTTGGACAACATAGAAGAAAGGTCTGGCAGCATAGCTACACGTGGATCCCAGGGCCTTACCACAGACCCTGTTTTCTTCTTGCCACCGGTAGACCAGTCATTGATATACACCAGCAACCCATTCTTGCCAGACTTGATGACAAAGCGATCACGCAGGTCTTCCAGCCGTTTAATGCGCATACCCAGTTCTTCGGAATTACGCCTGGCCTGTATCATTTTGGTAGCAGCCTGCTGTTGCTTGATCTTGTAGTTTTCCTTCATCTGCTCCAGGTCCCGCTTTGCCTTTTCCAGGTCAATCTCTGCCTGTTTGATAGTAGCAGGAGGTTCATACTTACTGAGTTCCAAAGCCAGTTTTTTCTGCTCCATCTGGAATTGCAGATTGGTCATCTGGTCACGGCTTTCACGAAGTGTAAGCGCTGTATCCAGCGAGGTTTGAATGATTTCCGAGTTCGCTTTTTCTACTTCCAGCTGAATATCGCTGATCTTTTTGTTGACAAGAGAAGGGTCCAAAGTGGCGATGTACCCTCCTTCCTGCACATGGGTACCTTCGGCGACCATGTCCTGGATCTTAATTTCATCATAGATCTGATTGGACTGTAAGTCATTGGGAGCAGAGATATAAACCGTATTTTCGGCTTCCAGTTCTCCTGAACAGTTGACTACATCACGAAAACTGCCTTTCTTAACTTTGACGGTAATACTATTGTCCGCAGCTTTGCCAGTCAGAAAAAAATAGGTTACTGCAATGACAGGGATTGCAAGGGCTAAAAACAGCCATTTACGGCGTTTGAACATAGATTAATACGTGGATTAAGGGACACCTGAGACACATAGTTGCATACAGCTCACCCCATAAATGTAGAAGGTCTTTTGAAAAATAAATGTTAAAACTGACAATTCTTAACGGCTGATATATATTTAGCAATCGTTATTTTTGCACCTCTAAAATTTCCCAATGGAACTGGTCATTGTAAATGATAAGCATACAGCAAAGCAGTTTTTAGACGTTCACGTGCTGCTGAATAAAGATGTTCCCGGATGGGTTCGCCCACTGGATAAGGATATCAATGCAGTGTTTGATACGAAAAAGAACAAGGCATTTCGCCACGGAGAGTTAGTCCGCTGGTTGCTGAAAGACGATAATGGCAGGCTGATAGGCCGTATAGCTGCTTTTGTCAATAAAAAATATAAGACCAAAGGAGATGAACAACCCACTGGTGGCGTTGGCTTCTTTGACTGTATCAACGACCAACAAGCCGCTAACTTCCTCTTTGACCATGCCCGGGACTGGTTGAAAGAAAGAGGCATGGGAGCCATGGATGGCCCTATCAACTTCGGTGAAAGAAATAATTGGTGGGGATTGCTGATAGAGGGTTTTCACGAACCGCTATATGGCATGAACTTCAATCCGCCTTATTATAAAGAGTTGATGGAGAACTATGGTTTCAAGCCGTTCTTCCATCAGTATTGCTATGGTCTGAATGTAAAAGACCGGGTGCAGGACAAGTTCTATAACCGTCACGCTGCTATGGCAGCAGATCCCGCATTCTCTTCCAGTCATCTGAAGAAGAATAACATGGAAAAGTATGTAAAGGACTTTGTGTATGTATACAACAAAGCCTGGGCAGGACACGGTGGTAATAAGGAAATGGCTTTCCCACAAGCCATGAAACTCTTCAAGCAAATGAAACCTGTGATGGATGAAAAGATCGTGTGGTTCATTTATCACAACAATGAGCCTATCGGTGCCTGGTTGAATTTACCATCGCTGAATGAGTACTTCAAACACATGAATGGTAAATTCGGACCGTTGCAGATGCTTCAGTTACTCTGGCTGAAATGGACACGTGGAACGAGGACATTCACAGGGATCTTATTTGGTATAGTACCGGAGTTTCAGGGTAAAGGAGCAGATGCTTACCTGATCATGGAAGGTGGAGCTATTATCCAGCATAAACTGAAATATGAAAAATATGAAATGCAGTGGATTGGTGATTTCAATCCGAAGATGATAAATATGGCGGAAAACTTAGGTACAACAATCACGCGTAAATTAACGACCTATCGCTACCTTTTTGACAGAAATAAAGAATTCAAACGTCACCCAACACTCGCCTAAAATAAAAAAAGCCTGTATCAAAAAGAGATACAGGCTTTTTTTATTCAGAAGTTTTACTCCTTTGCTTATAATACATTTACACCAGCAGGAGGCAAATGCCTGATAATCGTATTGTAAATATCCCTTTCCCTAAATGGCTTCAACATACAATCCGTAAATCCCAATTCCCTATACCGGCTATTCTCGGTCATCGTTATATCGGAAGTTATCGCCAACACCGGCACCTTCGCCTTCTGCTCATCACTATCTTCCCGAATCTTCTGCACCACTTCCAACCCCGTCATTCCCGGCATCTGTACATCCAATAGCACCATATCATAATCATGTTGAGAAAACAACTCATAAGCAGCAATACCATCAGCCGCTTTATCAAAGTTGCACTTCCAGCGGCTCAGTATCCGGGAAAGCAATACCAGGTTCATCTCCTGATCATCTGCCACCAGTATATTCTTCCCTTCCATATAACTCCCGGTCTTCCCTTCCAGCTCTCTCCGTGCAATCACCATCGTCTCTGGATCAGCCAACGGATAAGTTAATTCAAAAGCAAAACTGCTCCCCTTTTCCAGCGTACTATCCACTTTTATTCTCGTACCATGCAGTTTCAGGATCTTCTGAACAATGGTCAACCCCAACCCCGCTCCACTTACAACGGCCATTTGCGGAGGACGCGCAAAACCATAATAGCTAAATAAATGAGGAATCATGTCAGCAGGAATACCAATACCAGAATCCTTTACTTCCAGGTAGATCAAAACTTTGTCGTTATGAGCATCCGACACACGAAGTATTACCTGTATACCTCCCACTGTGGTATACCGGATCGCATTGTCAATCAGGTGATGTAACACTTGTTTCAATCGGGCTTCATCGCCTGACACCTGCAGAAATTGATCACCCTCATAAAGCGCGTCCAGGAACAGCCCTTTTTCAAAAGCCATTTTCCTTTTCTCTTCTGTGATAGCATGAAAGGTATTGTAAATTTCAAAAGGATTGGAAGCTAGTTGTACTTCCCCTTTTGCCAGGTTGTAAACTTCCTGTGCATTCGTCATAATACGTTGTATCATACAGGCAGCATGCTCAATAGCATGCACCAGTTCACGCTGGTCTTTATCCAATGAGGTATGCGTCAGTTGCTCACTCATGCCGACAAGGGCATTTAGTGGGGTACGTACTTCTCTGTTGAAGTTTGTAATCATATCCAGCTTGCCTTTTGTAGATTGAGACAAGGCAGCTTTGGTTTTGTTTAATTGCCTACGCAGGCGATAATTCATGACAATAGCACCTACTGCTATGAAAAAGAATATAAGTGCTGTGCTAATGACAAAAATGCTATCGGGTAATTGTACCAGAAGAGGTACAACACAAGAGGTCAACCTGCGTATGACCATCCGCGACATCATAAGAAATTGAAATATTAAAATGATTGCTTACTACACGATAATTACGGTCCGTTCTGTGGTGCTTTAGCTACTATTAAGATAATGATTTATTTAATTCCGTCCAATTCCATGGCGATATGCGAGCACCTAAAATCCCTTCCCCGCATTTATAGGATCCAGTTAAAAAGATTATTTACATCCTGCTGGCTGACATCAAAAAGATTCCCTCCCTCCTGCTGCAGGCCACCATAAATTCCTTTTCACTCCGCTCGCTACTTCTCAAAATAACTTATATTTATTCAGCAATCATCATGCTAACTTGTTTGTAACTATGTCCAGCTTTTTTTCGGCCGGTTCCGAAAAGTCAACAACCGTCCAGCCAGCAGGGTCATTCAGATTGCAGGTCCTCAAAATGATGGGAAGTATCCTGCTGTTCTTTGTCACCTATGGTTTATTGCTTGTATATGCAGGCATCCTTGCCGCCATTTTCCTCTGGGCGGGAGTCAGCCTTATCATGTTTGCTCCGCTTCACCTCATCACCGTTTTCTCTGTGCTGCTTATCATCGCAGGATTGGGGATTATTTTCATGGGTATCATGCAGGTGCTGTTCCTGATCAAGTTCCTCTTCACCCGCCAGCAACAGGATCTGTCCCTGCGCATTCCCGTCACGCAGCAGGAACAACCCGTACTTTTTGAATGCCTCCAACAAATTGCACGCACCACCAAAACCCGGTTTCCTAAAAAGGTCTACCTCGCTCCCGGTGTCAATGCAGCAGTCATTTATCCTGTTCGGTTCATGAATATGTTCTGGCCTGTAGGCAAGAAACTGGAGATTGGTTTAGGACTGGTCAATAGCCTGAATGTTAGTGAATTCAGTATGGCCATCGCGCATGAATTCGGACATTTCTCACAGCGGAGTATGAAGCTGGCAAGCTATGTATACACTGTAAACAGGATGATCTACAACATGCTGTACGAAAACCAGAGCTGGCATAAAACCATGAGCTGGATCTCGGGCAGATGGATCGTATTTGCACTCCTGGCGCGTATCAACCTGCGCATAGTAAGTGATATCCAAAAGGCGTTACGACTTATGTATAGCATGGTGAACAGGCAATACATGGCCCTGAGAAGAGAAATGGAATTTCATGCAGATGAGGTAGCGCTGAAAGTAGCCGGTACAGATGCAGCTATTTCTGCCATGCGCAGGCTGGAAATAAGTGGATTCTTTTATGAACATTGTTTGCTGCAACTCCCGGAAATGGCGCGGCAACAACGACGCTTTGGTAATATCTATGAAGTCCACCGATCGCTTATCCGGCTATATGCCACCCAGCACGAAATAGCACTGGATGCCCATCAGCTGCCACTGGTAACAGATAACTACTTTAGCTCGTTTTTGTTAAGCAGGTTGCAACTCCCCGATCAATGGGCCACCCATCCTTCAAGAGAAGAAAGAGAAGAACGCTACGTGGCAGCCAATATTAATAAAACCGTTCGCCCGGAAAGTGCATGGCACCTTTTCAAACATGCAGAAGAATTGCAGGAGCGGATGTCCACATTACTCAACCAACCTTTTATACAGCAGTCAGGTCAATATGTGCCTTACCCGGTGGAAAACTTCATCGCAGATACCGCCACCCGGATCAAAGATTACTCCATGCCGGCTGTTTTCAATGAGTATTACGATAATCGCCCTTTACCCCTCTTACCCCATAACAACATTACCCCGTTGACGAATGAACAAATGGAGACACTCTCCATGGCTATGCTGTATGCAGAAGAGAACGTACAACGGTTGCGTGCGTATTTTAGAGATATTCAGGATGCGGATACCCTGCATGCAATACACCAGGGCCAGATCAAAATAAGGTACTTTGAATTTGATGGGAAGCAATACCCTGCTACTGCTGCGGGAAAGGTGCGTGGAAGATTGCAGGCCAATATCCGGAAAGAAGCAGAGTGGCTACAGGCACATGACACGCTGGCGATTCATTATCATTATACCGTTGCTTTCAGGAAAGATCCGGCTTGTGCCAGACAACTGCTGGAACACTATTTCAAATTGACCGAGCACCAGGGAATTTGCTGGCAGCTGAACGATATAGTAGCCCGTATTTTCCATACAATCAGTACCCTCTTTAGTGAACAGGGTTTAACAATGACCGCTGCAAAGCCCTACTTTGATAGTCTGATGGATGAGGGAGCTTTGCTAAAGAAGGTGTTGCTCCGTATGAAGCAGATGCCGGAAGTGAGCGGAGAATGGGAAGGCGCTTTACAGGAAAAGATGAGCCATTTTCTAAGATATAACTACAGTTATGTAAATGGGAATGAGCCCGTTATGGAAGAGATTTCGAATTTGCATGAGATTAGTACGACGGTTATGGAACAATATAATAATAGCATCATATTAATGAAAAAAGCGTGGCTGGAAGCGGTGTTGTAATGTTATCAATAATTCTCATTCCGGATAAAAATTCTTCCCCCTGCCGCCGCAAGCCCTCTCACACTTATTATCCCCACAAATAACCCTTGCCACCCAAAGCCATTCTCCTACCTCACCATTTCTCCTGAATTTTGTGTACTTTCGGCCTTTGTGAATAGCCTTTGAATATGGAGAATTTTATCGTTTCTGCCCGTAAATACAGACCACAGAACTTTTCTACAGTAGTAGGACAATCCCACATTACCACCACACTCAAAAATGCCATCCGCAATAACCAACTTGCGCATGCCTTTTTGTTCTGCGGTCCCCGCGGTGTGGGTAAAACCACCTGTGCCCGTATTCTGGCAAAAACCATCAACTGCGAAAATCTCCAACCCGATGGTGAGGCCTGCAACCAATGTCACTCCTGCGTTTCCTTCAATGAAGGCTCCTCTTTCAACATCCATGAACTGGATGCTGCATCCAACAACTCAGTAGACGACATTCGTACCCTTGTAGAACAAGTACGCTTTGCTCCTCAAGCCGGTAAATATAAAATCTATATCATAGATGAGGTACACATGCTCAGTTCCTCCGCGTTCAATGCATTCCTGAAAACGCTGGAAGAACCCCCCTCCTATGCTATTTTCATCCTGGCTACCACCGAAAAACATAAAATCCTTCCCACGATTCTGAGCCGATGCCAGATCTTCGATTTCAAGCGTATCACCATTCAGGACACCGTGGATCACTTACAGGAGATCTGCCAGAAAGAACACATACAAGCCGAAAGCGACGCCCTGCACCTCGTAGCGCAAAAGACGGATGGCTGTATGCGCGATTCTCTCAGCACCCTGGATAAAATTGTCTCCTTCACCGGCGGAAAGCTCACCTACCAGAATACACTGGAGCACCTGAACATCCTTGACTATGATTACTTCTTCAAAATCATGGATGGGGTACTGCAACAGGACGTAGCATCTGCCCTCCTGATCTTTGACGAAATTCTGCAAAAAGGTTTTGAAGGCGACAACTTCCTGAACGGCTGGGCGGAATTCCTCCGCAACCTTCTGCTGTGTAAGGAAGAGAAAGTCCTCCACCTGGTCGAAGTAAGTGGTAACCTGAAAGACCGCTACCGCCAGTTGTCCGGCAAATTAAGCCCTTCTTACCTGATCACTGCCCTCCACCTCCTCAACGAAACAGAGATCAACTACCGCATGGCACGTAACAAACGCCTGCATGTGGAAATGGCCCTGATTAAACTCTGTTTCCTGCAACAGGCCGTGAACTTAGTCAGCGATGACCAAACCGGAGAGGTGGTAAAAAAAAAACTGGTAGCTGACGGTTCCGCTCCACAAAAGCTACGGGCACCAATCGCTCAAGCTACTCCTGTTAAAGCAGGCCAGCCGGCAACAAGTACCTCTATCGCAGCTAATGAACCTAAGCTCACTATAGAAAATAAACCGCCTGTACAGCAGGCGGCTACTGCAACCCAACAGGTACAAACAGCAACCCATACTTCTTCTCAGCCATATACTCAAAATGGCAACGGTCATGCCGGACACACTTCAGCGACCCACACAGCCGCCAAACCAACGACCAATTCACCGAAGCTAACAGGTCTGGCAGCCATGAAGCAGGCTTTTGCAGCACAGCAAACGACAGAAACCAAACAGGAAAGTATCCCAATGACACTGGGAGCACTTTCAGTCTACTGGGATGAATTCATAGACCGTTTCCGTCAGGCTAACAAAATGACAGTCGTAAGCAACTTACAACTGGCCGTTATCTCCATGATAGGACCGGAAGAGATCGGAATTACCAGCAGAAATATTGTGCAATTCCGCTTCATGGAAGAAGAAAAATTATCCATCTCTCAGTTCTTTAAAGACAAGTTCCGGAACAATGGATTGGTGTTGACATTACATCTTGACGAGTCACAGCAAACAGCGGATATTGGCCCTGCGCCGCTATCCACCCGGGAGAAATTTGCTAAGATGATAGAAAAATATCCACTCGTGAAAGAGTTGAAAGACAAACTAAATTTGGAACTCGATTTTTAATACAGTCTTGAATCGGCGAAAGAACACGATTACGACTTTCACAATTCGCAATTCTTTTGTAGGTTTGAGCAAAATTTGGAAAAATACTATGGCAGAAGTTATCAGAATGCCCCTTTTGAGTGACACGATGACAGAAGGGGTGATCGCGGAATGGCATAAAAAGGTAGGCGATACCGTAAAAGCAGACGATGTAATTGCTGAGGTGGAAACTGATAAGGCCACCATGGAAGTGATGGGATATGTAGAGGGTACGTTATTATATATAGGTGTAGAGAAGGGAAAGGCTGCTAAAGTAAATGAAGTGATAGCTATCGTTGGTAAACCAGGTGAAGACTTCAAGTCTTTGCTGGGTGGTGCTGCACCGGCTCCGGCTGCGGCTCCTGCACAACCTGAAGCTGAGGCACCAGCTCCGGCTGCTGCTCCTGCGCCAGCCGCTGATAATGCAGCTGCTGCAGAGGCTCTGAAAAATGCTACTGTAATCCGTATGCCGCTCCTGAGCGATACGATGACAGAAGGTAAAATCGTGGCCTGGAATAAGAAAATAGGCGACACCGTAAAGAGCGATGACGTACTGGCTGAAGTGGAAACCGATAAGGCTACCATGGAAGTAATTGGTTACGCTGACGGTGAATTATTATATGTGGGCGTAAAAGAAGGTGATGCTGCCAAAGTAAATGGTATCATCGCTATCGTAGGTAAGAAAGGCACTAATGTAGACGCAATCCTGGCTGCAGAAGGTCAGGGTGGTGCTAAACCAGCTGCTGCTCCTGCCGCTCAAACTGCTGCTCCGGCTGCAAATGCAGCTCCTGCCGCAACTCCTGAAACTGCTGCAGACGCCAACGGTCGTGTAAAAGCTTCTCCGCTGGCTAAGAAACTTGCACAGGAAAAAGGAATCGACATCAATAAAGTAACCGGTTCCGGCGACAATGGTAGAATCGTGAAGAAAGATGTGGACGGCTTCGTTCCATCCGCAGCACCTGCTGCTACCACTGCTACTGCACCTGCTGCTGCTAAATCAGCACCTGCATTTGCACCAGCTGGCCAGGAAGGTCATACAGATGTTCCGCTGACCCAGATGCGTAAAGTAATCGCTAAACGCCTGAGCGAAAGCAAATTCACTGCTCCTCACTTCTACCTGAAAGTAGATGTAAATATGGATAAGGCAATGGATGCCCGTAAAGCAATTAACGAGGTATCTCCTGTTAAGATCTCCTTCAATGATATGGTGATCAAGGCAGCTGCCCTGGCGCTGCGCCAGCATCCTGATGTGAACAGTAGCTGGATGGGTGATTTCATCCGCCAGAATCACCACATACACATCGGTTCCGCAGTAGCTATCGAAGATGGTCTGATCGTTCCTGTAATCCGCTTCGCTGACCAGAAATCTCTGAGCCAGATCGCAGCTGATGCAAAAGGTCTGTATGACAAGGCTAAGAACAAGAAACTGCAACCACAGGACTTCTCCGGTAATACCTTCACCATCTCTAACCTGGGTATGATGGGTATTGATGAATTCACAGCAATCATCAATCCTCCGGATTCTGCAATCCTGGCTGTTGGTGGTATCAAAGAAACAGTAGTATCTGAGAAAGGACAGTTTAAAGCTGTTAATATCATGAAACTGACACTGAGCTGTGATCACCGTAGCGTAGATGGTTCTGTAGGAGCTAAGTTCCTGGCAACACTGAAAGGTTATCTGGAAAACCCGGTTACAATGCTGGTATAGTCCATATAAATATTATTTGAAAAGGCGGCTTCCTGCAGGAAGCCGCCTTTTTTTCTGAAAATGGATGTTCATTCCCGTTGGTGAATGCCCTCTTTCATGAATGTTTTTATTATATTTATGTCAAACCCAGTCACAATGGAACCCTTAAGGAATGCATTAAACTGGTTCGAAATCCCTGTACACGACTTTGACAGGGCAAAGAAATTCTATAGCCACATTCTCGGCTATGACCTTCCCGAACAGATTTCCGGCTTCAAAAGAATGGCTTTATTTCTCTTCGACCATACCAATGGCGCTGGCGGAGCCCTTGTGCATGGCTTTGAGTATCTGCCCAGCCAGCGCGGAGCATTGATTTATCTTAATGCAGGTGAAGACCTCACCCCCATATTGGATCGCGTTGAAGCCGCCGGTGGGAAAATAGAACTGGATAAACGCCCCATTGACGATATCCCTTTGCCTGGCTACTTCGCCATCATTTACGACACCGATGGCAACCGGATTGCACTTCACTCCCGCACATGATCACAGTTGCTACATCCGGTGAAAAGATTCCCTTTTTACGCATGTACCTGAAAATTCCCCTTGATCAGGAAATCCATTTCATTATTCAATAATGATCCCGGCCACAGCCCCGGGCAGCACAATAAGTATAAGTAACTACTCAACGATTGGGTTCTTCTTAAAGAAAAAACGCACCCACATATTTCACAAACTTTTGAAAGTTCAATAACATAATATACCTTTATACCAACAATAAGGAAGCAATGAAATTAGCCGAAGCAAAAGCACAATTCATCCTGACATGGGGATCACTGGGAGCGCAATGGGGAATCAACCGCACCATGGCGCAAATTCACGCTTTGCTGATGATCATGCCCGATCCCCTGAGTGCAGACGAAATCATGGCAGAGCTCAACATTTCCAGGGGTAATACCAACATGAATGTCCGGGAACTGATCAACTGGGGCCTTGTAGACCGCGTACTCGTACCCGGTGAAAGAAAAGAATACTTCACCGCCGAAAAAGACATCTACAAAGTGGCCAGAGAAATCACCAGAGAAAGAAAACGCAGAGAACTGGATCCCATTCTCAAATCGCTGGAACAATTACAGGAACTGGAAGGAGATCCAAAAGATAAACACGTGAAGGCATTCAGGGAATCCATCACCGGGATCAACAAATTCGCCCATCAGGTAGATGGTGCACTCAATACATTTGTGAAAGCCGATGAAAATTGGTTTACATCCACATTGATGAAACTATTCAAATAAACATACATCTCATTGATTGAATGAAGGCGGAGGACCGCCTTCTTTTTTCAAAACACCTTTCAATAATTACTGAAAGTTCTGAACATGAAGAATAAAAAGATAATCATCGCAGGAGGCACAGGCTTCATTGGCACAGGCCTGATCAAATATTTTGGACAAGATAACCACATCGTGATCCTGACCCGCCACCCGAAAGCCGAAAATGAAGAAGTTATCAGCAACGAGCCCACACCCGCTGACTCAGGTGTCACCTATGCCCAATGGGATGCACAGTCACTTGGCCCTTGGGCGCAACACCTTGAAAACGCCGACCTCCTCATCAACCTCACCGGCAAATCTGTCAATTGCCGCTACACCCCCAAAAACAAGCAAGCCATCTTTGACAGCCGCACCAATGCCACCGACATTCTCGCCGCTGCCATCCGCTCCATTCCTCATCCTCCAAAAGTCTGGATCAATGCCGGCTCTGCCACTATCTACCGCCATGCCGAAGATCACCCCATGGATGAATTCAATGGCGAAATAGCCAACGACTTCTCCGTACAGGTCTGTAAAAAATGGGAAGCCTCCTTCAATAGTGCCAGTGTCCCCGGCGTGCGCAAAGCCATCTTACGCATCGCTATTACCCTTGGTCATGAAGGCGGTGTCATATTCCCTTTCCTCAACCTTGTCAAATTCGGCCTCGGTGGCCATCAGGGCTCCGGCAAACAGCGTTTCAGCTGGGTTCATATTACAGACGTTATCCGCATGATGGAATGGATTTATGAAAACCCCGCCCTATCCGGCACCTTCAATTGCAGTGCTCCCCATCCCACCACTAACCGTGAATTCATGCATACAATACGGCAAGCAACCGGGCATCCCATGGGCCTACCAGCCCCTGCATGGATGCTAAAAATTGGCGCCTGTCTCATTGGCACAGAAGCCGAACTGCTACTGAAAAGCAGATGGGTACTCCCTACCCGTGCCTGCCAGGCCGGCTTTACGTTTCAGTACCCCCATCTTAAACCAGCCATCGAAAATATTATTCAGTCCCTGCCAGAAAGACGGTATCAACTCTTCTATTAGGGTTCTGGTGTAAAGTTTGCAATCAGGTACATATGAGCGACAAGAAAAAAACAGTGGTGTTAGGTGCCTCACCTAATCCCGACAGATATAGCTTTCTGGCTGTGAACAGATTGGCGGCCCATGGGCATCCGGTAGTAGCGATTGGCAAAAGAGCTGCGCAGATCGGAAGTATTCCCATTACCACCGATCACGCTACACAGGATGATGTAGATACAGTCACCCTGTACATGAACCCTGGCAACCAGAAGGAATATTACGATTACATAATGAATCTGCATCCTAAACGCATCATATTCAATCCCGGCACAGAGAATGACGAACTGGCGAAAATGGCGGAGGATAAAGGGATTGATACCATGGAAGCCTGCACATTGGTACTTCTGAGTACCGGACAATATTGATTGCTTTTTTCAGAAAAAGGGAGGGATCGGCTTTAGGCTGACCCCTCCCTTTTGTATGTTTACCATACTCAACCTATCTAAAAAATTTGTATATTCGGTGATCCTGATATCCCCTTCCGCACGGCGCTAATTCAACGACTGGCTTTACTCATTAACACGCCTTTTCACTCTAATCATATATATATCATGAAATGGAGAAGATTCAACGGCGAACCCATCCAACTTTCTATTAAGGAAGAAGTCCGCCAGGCTATCATCCGCGAAACCGCAAAAGGCTTTCATCTTAAAGTTTGCATCGGTACTGACTCCCAGGTCAAAGGTATCGACACAGAATTCGCAACCGTTATCGTATTTCTGCGCGAAGGACATGGCGGTTTCATGTTCATTCACAACGAAAAAACCCGCGATGTTTACTCTATCAAAGAGCGGATGCTCATAGAGGTAGCCAAAAGCATCGAAATCGCTTACGAACTCTGTGACATGTTTACCGAATACGATGTAGACATGGAAGTACACGCGGACATCAACACCAATCCCCAGTTCAAAAGTAACCTCGCCTTACGCGAAGCAATGGGTTACATACTGGGCATGGGCTTCGCCTTCAAAGCCAAGCCAGACGCGTTTGCCAGCAGTTGCTGTGCCGATAAGGTAGTCAACTGATAAACGACGTCGCCACCCGCTTTCAATATGATTAGGATGTGCGCCAGCACATTCAGGGAAGCTATCCCCCATTAAATGCTGAAAATTGCTCCGAAAAACTAAAAATAATACCCAACCAGGTTATGTTAAAATAACCTCCTCCACCATCTCCCCGTTTTACAACCGGATTAACACCACATCCACGAACTTCATTGTACCTATTTCACTCATCGTCCCTTGCTACAAATCAAAAAAAGCAATGGCCTGGGCCTCGTTAATTAATTCAAAATAACACGCCCCCCTCACCTATTTTTTTTCAAAAAAACTTCGTATCTTATCGTACCTAATATAACAACAACCTACAATTAAATCGAGGGATCAAAATGAGACCCATTTCTGTCACTGTCACACTAATTACGTTATTAGTCACCTTTGCCTGCAAAAAAGAGAATCTTGCAGACAACCCATCCAGCAAACTTCAAGGTAGCTGGCGTCTGATACAAACTGTTTCCGGTAAGAATCTCAACCATATAGACAGTAGTGCATTGAATACCATTACTTTCAATGGGAATAACATGCTTACCTACCGTCATGATACCCTCATCAGCAGGGAATCTTTCCTTATGGCATTCAAAGCGGATCGTCTTCCTTACCTGGTTTCTGACAAGGACCCATGGAATCCAAGAATCTACAGTTGTACTTTCTGTACGTCTAATGACACACTGTACCTATCTGCCGTTCACCTTGCAGATGGTATCAAAGCCACTTACGTAAGGGTAAAAAATAAAGGAGCACTGTAACAGCGCCCCTTTATACATATAATATTGCATACAGTTTAGGTAAACGCCTAAACTGTATGTTTATGTTTTTTAAAAAAATCCAGGTTCTTATGCAATCGCCCTGAATAATTCACTCATTCAATTCAGACAAACCCTACGCTATCGTCCTGAATGATTCACTCATTCAATTCAGACAAACCCTACGCTATCGTCCTGAATAATTCACTCATTCAATTCAGACAAACCCTACGCTATCGCCCTGAATAATTCACTCATTCAATTCAGACGAACCCTACGCTATCGCCCTGAACTGCAAATTCATCTCATCAATAAAAGTCAAAATCTTATCCCTCCCCATCTTCTTCACCGTACTAGTCACAAAATTAGCCGGTAAAAACTCCCAACTCTCCCTCAGCTTATTCAAAAACGCCTTCACATTCTTACTCGTCTCCGCCTGCGTACTCTTATCCGCCTTGGTAAACACCAGGGTAAAAGGAATCTGCCACTCCCCCAACTGGTTTACAAAATCTATATCCAGCTTCTGGGGCGTATGCCTGCTATCAATCAACACAAACACATTCACCAGGTTCGGACGCTTCCGCAAATAATCCTCAATCATCCGCTCCCAACTCTTCCGCTGAGACTGGCTCACTTTTGCAAACCCATATCCCGGCAAATCCACCAGGTACCAATCCTTATTGACCAGAAAATGGTTGATCAACTGGGTCTTACCCGGCGTTCCAGAGGTCTTTGCCAACTTCTCATTATTCGCTAACATATTGATCAGCGAGGACTTACCTACATTCGACCTCCCAATAAACGCATACTCCGGCAGATTCGGAGTGGGACATTTATCCCATTCAACATTGCTAATTAAATACTCTGCAGATTTTATAATCATAAGTTTAAGTCACACTTTTTACACAAAAAACAAAAATTGGCCCGTAAATGATTTCAAGCATTTTACTTATCAACAAGAACACCCTAACTTTGCGGGCTATGTCAGACAAGAAAGTAGTACCGTTTGCCGCGTCAAAATTAAGCAAGAAGGAACAAATAGCGACAATGTTCAATGATATTGCCCATCGCTATGACTTTTTAAACCACTTTATGTCCCTCGGGATCGATATCATGTGGCGGAAAAAAGCCCTTAAACTGCTGAAATCCATCCAACCCAAAAAGATGCTGGACGTGGCCACCGGTACCGGAGATTTCGCCATCATGGCCAACAAAATCCTGCACCCTGATACCATCACCGGTATCGATATCTCCGAAGGTATGCTCTCTTTCGGCCGGGAAAAAATAAATAACCTGGGCCTCTCTGACAAAATTACCCTGCAGCTGGGGGATAGCGAAACAATAAGTTTTCCTGATAATACGTTTGATGCAATAACGGTAGCATACGGTGTGCGCAACTTCGAGAATCTGGAAAAAGGACTGGCAGAAATGTTGCGTGTATTGAAGCCGGGCGGGAAATTGGTGATTTTAGAATTCTCTAATCCAACAGTTTTTCCTATTAAACAATTATATAATTTGTATTTTCGCTATATTACACCACTGATCGGAAAATGGATTGCCAAGAGCGAGGCAGCTTACAGCTACCTCCCGGAATCTGTGAAAGCGTTCCCACAAGGTCAGCAAATGTGTAATATTTTAACTAATACCGGCTTTCAAGCAGTGACATGCAAAAAACTCACATTCGGCATCAGCTCTATTTATTGCGCTTCCCGCTAGTACTGATACTGGCCATCCTATGGAATACAAGGGGCGCTCAAGCGCAAACAGTACTGAATATGGAAGAACATGATGCCAAACCCTATTACTTTGGTATCACGCTCGCGGCCAACAACTCATATTTCAAACTCCTCCATGACGCAGTTTTCCTGCATCAGGACTCTATCATGGTAGTAGAACCCCTCAAAACCTTCGGCTTCAACCTCGGTTTACTGGGCAACGTACGCCTGAGCGAATATTTTGACCTTCGCCTGAATCCGCAATTGTCATTCGCCTCGAAAAACTTATACTATAGAGAAAATTTCCCCACCCGGGAAACCACTAAAAATATCGAATCCATCCTCCTGCAATTCCCATTACAGGTAAAGTTCAAATCAGACCGTATAGATAATATGCGCGTTTACGTGATCGCTGGCCTGAAATACGACTATGACCTGGCTTCCAATGCCCGTGCACGTCGTGCAGAAGACCTGGTAAAGATCAAAGCAGGTGACTATGGCTATGAAGCAGGCGCTGGTTTTGAGTTTTACTTCCCCAGCTTCATCTTCTCACCAGAATTCAAGATCAGTAATGGTCTCTCCAATATGCAGGTGAAAGACAAAAACCTCCGTTACTCCAACGTGATTCAGTCCCTCAAATCCCGCATGATCGTATTTTCCATCCACCTGGAAGGTTAATATAAAAACATTTATTGTTTACAATTATTGCAGACAAACGTTTACAACGTTTGTCTTAGTTTTTTATACCCATTCTCACACCCTCTCCCCCTCACAATTCCCTCCCACCTATCACCCTACCTACCCCCACTCACCCCAATTAATAAATCACACTTTGCACTATCTTTGCCGCATGCAGACATATATCATCCGCAATATATCCGTAGTAAACGAAGGCAGTACCACTGTCCAGGACGTCCTTATCAGCAATGGCCGTATTGAAAAAATGGCGCCGCAGATCACCGTCAGCGGACAATACACCGAAATTAACGGCGAAGGCAAACACCTCCTCCCCGGTGTCATTGACGACCAGGTGCATTTCCGCGAACCAGGTCTCACCCACAAGGCAACCATCTACACAGAATCCCGTGCTGCTGTAGCCGGAGGTACCACCAGTTTCATGGAAATGCCAAACACCGTTCCTGCTGCCCTCACACAAGAGCTGCTGGAAGATAAATACAAGATCGGTGCACAGCACTCCCTGGCTAACTACTCCTTCTTCATGGGGGTATCCAACGACAACGCCGATGAAGTGCTGAAGACAAACGAAAAGAAAGACCGTATCTGCGGAGTGAAAATTTTTATGGGTTCCTCTACCGGTAATATGCTGGTGGATAACTACGTTACCCTCGAGCGCATCTTTGGTGGCAGCGAAGTGCTCATTGCCACTCACTGTGAAGATGAAAATATCATCAAAGCCAATCTCGAAAAATACAAAAAAGAAGTAGGCCCTGAAAACCTCACAGCCGCTTACCATCCCCTGATCCGTAATGAAGAAGGGTGTTTCGAATCATCACTGGTAGCCATCCAGTTTGCCAAGAAACACAATTCCCGCCTGCACATCCTGCATATCTCCACAGAGAAGGAATTACAGCTGTTCAGCAATATGCTGCCACTGGCAGAAAAACGTATTACCGCCGAGGTATGTGTACATCACCTGTACTTCACGTCAGATGACTACGTACGTTACGGCAACCTCATTAAGTGTAATCCTGCTATCAAAGCACCTCACAATAAACACGCGCTCTGGCAGGCACTGCTGGACGATCGGCTGGACATCATCGCTACTGACCACGCGCCGCATACCTGGGAAGAGAAGCAACAACCTTACTTACAGGCTCCGTCTGGGGTTCCACTGGTGCAGCACAGCCTGCTGATGATGCTGGAACATGTATCCATAGGCAACCTCACCCTCGAAAAAGTGGTGGAGAAAATGTCTCATGCACCAGCTATCTGTTTCCAGATTAAAGAAAGAGGTTTCCTGCGTGAAGGCTACTTTGCAGACTGTGTGATCGTAGACCTGCAACAGGCTACCATGGTAGAAAAGAATAATCTGCAATACAAATGCGGATGGTCCCCATTCGAAGAGCATACATTCCCAGCAGCAGTGACGCATACTTTTGTAAGCGGACACCTGGTTTATGAGAATGGTCAATTCAACGAAAGCGAAAAAGGACAACGCCTGTTGTTCAACAGATAATAGCTACAGATAGCTCATTTATTTCACCCATCTCTGCAAAGGGATGGGTGTTTTTTTATCTTCTTTTATGGAATTCTTCACATTGCTCATCTGTTAATAAAGCAACATATTTACGTATATTCACCTAAAAGCCTGTGCAATGGAATTAGATAATACGACCTACTACGACCTATCAATATTTAACAGGGAAGAAGAATTTTCTCTGTTTCACAAGCTGGATTTTACGACAACGACAGGCGGAAGACATTATCTCAGGCAGATGTATGCGAATCCGCTGAAAGATATAACGGCAATAGAGCACAGACAAAAATCTTTACATTACCTCATACAGCAGGAAGACCGCTGGCCGGTAGACATCACGAATGGTACAATCGTCGTGATGGAAAACTACCTGGAAGCACAGATAGAGCCTATCGGTAACCCGGAAGGGCTTACACTGGTAGTAAGTGCAGTAGTGACAAAACTGATGTATAATCCTGATTACGGATTCATCAAGTTTTCATTCACACAGTTGCTCAATCTGCTCAAAGGCTTCCGCTTATTAGTAAATACTTATAATGGTGATAATACCCCCCGCGACCTGAAACTTTTACTCGACAGGGCACATCATCTTTTATACCAGAAAGAGTTCAACGACATCATTGCTGCAGATGCAGCAGGACCGGTATCATTCATGCAGATCCTGCGACATGATCATTACATCCGCAAGAAACATCGCAAAACAATTCAGGAACTGCTAGACTTGTATAGCAAACTGGATGCGATGTATGCCATGTCAAAAGCCATTCGTAAATTTGATTTACAGTTCCCTGCATTCGAAGATACCCCACATCCCTTTGTAGAGATCAAAGACCTGTATCATCCGATCCTGGCTAAGCCAGTTTCTTACGATGTATCAATTACGCCTCAGTCACACTTCATGTTCCTGACGGGAGCGAACATGGCAGGGAAGACAACATTCATCAAAGCAGTGGGTGTCGCTGTATTTCTCGCACATATAGGCATGGGAGTACCAGCAAAAGGAATGAAGTGCAGTTTCTTCAATGGGATCTTTAGTAACATCCAGGTGCAGGATAATATCTTCAAAGGAGAATCATTTTTCTTTAATGAGGTGCAGCGTATAAAAAATACAATCATCAAAATTAATGATGGAAGAAAATGGTTAGTGCTGATAGATGAAATGTTCAAAGGAACAAATGTGGAAGATGCGAAAAATTGCTCACTGGCAGTGATCAATGGGTTGCTGAAAAGTACAAACTGTCTGTTCATCTTATCCACCCACCTGTATGAAATTGCAGAGGAGCTGAAAGATGCGTCCAATATACGATTCAAGTATTTTGAATCAGAGGTGACGGAAGATAATCTGCATTTTACCTATCAGTTGAAAGATGGGATTGCGAAGGAGAAAATTGGTTATCTGATTTTAAAACGTGAGAAGGTGCTGGACTTGCTGAACGAAATAAAATAGCCCGGTCTATACAAAAAACAACAAACTCATTCACATATAAAAAATCTCATTTTGCTTTCTGCAGATGAGATTTTTTTTCGTTATATTCATTCACAAACCATTTCATCCATGATTGTTAAAACCTATGGCAGTGCGCTCCAAAGCGTCAGTGCCATCTCCATTGTTATAGAAGTGAATGTCTCGCCAAAAGGCACCCGTTTGTCAATCGTAGGTTTACCTGGCAGCTCAGTTAAAGAAAGTGAAGACCGCATCGAATCTGCCATTCACAACATCGGCTACTTCTTCCCCCGCTTCAGAACCATCGTCAACATGGCCCCTGCAAATATTCGCAAAGAAGGCGCCGCTTACGATCTTCCTATAGCCATCGGTTTATTAGCCGCCTCAGAACAAATCATATCAGACTATTTAAATCATTATACACTCATGGGCGAACTCTCTTTAGATGGCACCTTACTGCCAATAAAAGGCGCACTCCCCATGACCATACAAGCAAAAAAAGACGGCTTTAAAGGAATTATATTACCCATTCAAAATGCCAAAGAAGCCGCCATGGTAGAAGGTATCAATGTATACGGTGCCTTCCACTTAAAAGAAGTCATTGACTTCTACAACAACCCGACCACCTTATCCCCCACCAACTCTGACATCTCCAACATCTTCTCCCAACAAACAGCATACGATCTTGACTTCAATGAAGTAAAAGGCCAATACAGCGTAAAACGGGGCCTTGAAATAGCCGCCGCAGGTGGTCACAACATCTTACTCATCGGCCCGCCCGGTGCCGGAAAAACCATGCTTGCAAAGCGTTTCCCCACCATCCTCCCGCCCATGACCCTCCCGGAAGCTTTAGAAACAACCAAAATCTACTCCGTAGCCGGAAAGCTGGATGGCGATTTAATCACCAAACGCCCCTTCCGTTCCCCACATCACACCATCAGTGACATAGCCTTAGTAGGCGGTGGCATCCATCCCCAACCCGGCGAAATATCCCTCGCCCACAACGGCGTATTATTCCTCGATGAATTACCTGAATTCCAACGCGCCGTCCTGGAAGTCATGCGTCAACCCATAGAAGAAAGAAAAGTCACTATTTCACGAGCTAATTATACGGCCGACTTCCCAGCGGCTTTCATGCTTATAGCGAGTAGCAATCCGTGCCCCTGTGGATATTTTAATCACCCCGAAAGATCGTGCTCCTGTGGCCCTGGCATGGTACAACGTTACATGCGCAAAATCTCCGGCCCACTCATGGATAGGATAGACCTGCATATAGAAGTCACACCAGTCTCTCATCATGAATTAACCGGCTTATCCACCTCCGAATCCAGCAATAAAATCAGGGAAAGAGTGATCGCCGCCAGGAACATCCAGAAACAACGATTCATTCGACACAAAGGCATTTACAACAATGCACAAATGCATTCCTCATTATTAAAAAAAACAGCCCATCTGGATACCGGTTGTGCAGACCTGCTCAAGAAAGCTATGCAAACTTTACACCTCTCCGCCCGCGCATATGATCGTATTTTAAAAGTCTCCCGCACTATCGCCGATTTAGCAAAAAGCGAAAACATTCAATCCGACCACATTGCTGAAGCCATCCATTTCCGCTCATTGGATAGGGAGAACTATTGGATATAGATAAAATAACAGCTATAGTGCAAAGCTTGAATTGTCTATTTCACCTTACTATAGGCCTTCGGTTTCATGCCTATATGTTGCTCAAATACACGTGTGAAATGGCTGAGATTTTCAAAGCCTAAAGCGTAGCCGACTTCAGCGACAGAGACTTGTTGCTCTTTCAGGCGTCTGGCAGCTTCCACCATGCGTTGCTTTTGGAAATAATCGTAGATACCCATTCCAAATATCTGGATGAAAAGTTTCCGCATTTTGGCAATGTTCATCCCGGCAATTTTGGATAAATCCTCTATGGCAACCGGTTGAGACAAATCATTAATCAAGGCCTCTTTCAATCTATAAATAGCCGCAATATCCCGCTCGTTCAATTTTTGAAATTTAGTTTGACTGCGGTTGCTCAGGCTTTTGAACAAATTAAAAAGCAATTGCAAAGCAAGCATCCGGTAATGGAAATCGCGCAATGTTTCCTGCGGTTTGGCATGGATAATTTCAATAACACTTCGCACAATATCATCTGTCAAAATCTCCTCAATCAGAAAATGCTGATAATAATCAAAAATAAAATTAAACTTCTCGACATCTTTTCCTAATAATTCCTTTAGAAACGGGATGCGGACTATCACGCAGAGCATCTGCACTTTTTCGCCTTTTTTAAACGTACTTATCCTGGTTGCCGAATAAGGAAAAATATGTACAATCGGCTTTTCCATAAAGGTTTTGGCATCAGAAACGATGCTTTTTCCCTGAACGACATTCTTGAAATAAAAGCAAATGGCATCGTCAAAAGATTTAGGCGTGGTAGAATTTCTTTGGAATGTTTTAAGTACTATATAGGATACTGAAAACATAGCCATGTCAGGGAAAAAATCAAATGTTTTAAAATCCAGAACTTCAATATGATGAATGGCGTTTTCGCCAAAATTATATTGTATCTTCTGTAGGAAGCGCAATAAGGTTTGGGTATCCTTCATTTTCAATAATTACCTTTTACGACTGTTTTTAGTGGTTATGATGCTATTTTAATAGTAAAGTTAATGACAATTTTACATCATCATTCATCACTTTAAAAACAAATGGTATGAATCAAGAAAATGAAATTCCAGCAAATCACGGGGAAAGAGGCGCAGATTATTCTACTCAAAGACTGACCCAACGTTACCGGTTTGACGATCCGAATATGGATTTGTTTTTCCTAGGAGCACTCAGCTGGGGAACTGCAGGTGGATTGTCAGTGGGTGAAGCTTTTTATGTAGCTTCACAGATCGAAGATGGCAATCCTGACTCGTGGGCAGATGCCTTCGAAAAACAAGCCGAAGTATTGATCGCACAAGCCGAAGTCTGGCTGCAACGTGGCAATGTTAAAGCTGCCGGAGAAACCCATTTAAAGGCTTTCGCAACGTACCGTTCTGCCTGGCAGTTTGTCATTCCTGGAGAGCATTTTAATAGTTTGTTCCTAAACAGCCAAAAGTATTTTGATTTGGCAATGGAAGAACTTCAATTACCAGCTACCAGATTTGCGGTTCCTTATGATGACGGTGAATTACCTGGACATTTTTACCAATCCGAGAAGGTCGATGCTCCTACGATTTTAATCATTGGAGGTGCGGACACCTGCCACGAAGACCGTTTCTTGTCTCAAGGCCGCTATTACCTGGATCGCGGTTATTCCGTAGCGTTGGTCGATTTGCCAGGGCAAGGCTTAGTGCCAGATCAAGGACTTTATTGGGAACCGGAAACCGAACATTCTATACATGCGGTAGTCGATATATTGATTGAAAAATTTAATGTGAATACGAAAAAATTGGTGCTTTTAGGGATGAGTTTGGGTGGCTATTTCGCCTGTCGTTCTGCTGCTTACGAACCGAGATTGGCAGCGGTGATTGCGACTCCGGCGCTTTATAATCCTGTAGAATTATTTAGTGGTGTGGCCAAACAATTGTCTTCCGGAATGCCAGCATCTGCTGCCGGAAGTAACAATTTTCAAGTCCTGTTATGGAAAGCGGGTGTAATAAACGTTGCCGGATTGGCGGAAAAATGGAATGGTCATTCTGTAGATCCCAAATTGGTCAAAATGCCGTTTATGTCTGTATTAGGAATGCAGGAAGGCGGCGTTTGGAAGAAACAAACCAAAGAATGGCACGAAGCCATAGAAAACGACAAAAAACAATTGGTGGTGCTGGATGCAGAAACGGGTGCCGATGCGCATTGTCAAGGTAATAATGTGTTAAGATTGGTACAGGAAGTGGAAACCTGGTTGAAGACCGTGTTGTAAAAGTGTGGCTATTCCTATCTTGTAACCTCATTCTATATATCAGGCGTAAGACACCTTGCAATTGTCAAATATTGAGACTAGCAGTATTTACTCATGGGCGCAATCAAATGGATGAAGCCTACAAATAATGAGGAAAATAAGTTAACAATGAAGACATTTAAATTCTTAAAAAATAAGTATAATGTGGAGCTCCTGATAGATATAGGCACTTATAAAGACATTCCACATTATTTTTTTGAAAGTGAGCTTCATCACACAGATTTTTATGAACTTATATTTTTCTCTAAAGGAAACGGCTATTTAGAACTTGATCAGCAAAGAATTGAAATTTCAGATAATACAGTCATTTTTATTTCTCCATTTCAAAAAAGAAGATGGTTTTTGGATAAGACTAAAGTTGAATGTTATTTCTTGTTTTTCCAGGATAGCTTTTTGTCTAATTTCTTCTCAGATAAACTATTCTCTTTCAGGCTACAGTTCTTCTACAACAAAACCAAACCACTCTACCTAAAGGTTAATGATAGCTTCTTTTCACAGTTGGCGAATATAATTCAGGAGCTGCTCAATGAAATAAAAACATTTAGATCAGATAGCGAACATATTATAAGATCACTGTTGTACTATATACTAATCAAACTCAATCGGGCCTATGCACAGCATTACCTTCTGTCTTCAGAAACAGAAAATAACAGCATTGCATTTATGTTTAAAGAGATTTTACAAAAAGAAGTCAGAAAAATAAAAAACATCGACTATTACGCCCGGCAGTTAGGTATTAGCAGAGTAACACTAAATAAATGCATAAAAAAACAGTTCGGGGTTACCGTTTCTGAAATGGTAAATGAATTTATTCTCTTTGAAATAAAGTCTCTACTATCATATACCAGGCTTAATATAAATGAAATTTCGGATCTATTGCAATTCTCCCAGGCAAATCATTTGACGCGTTTCTTCAAGGCGCAAACAGGGATCTCCCCAAAAGAATTCAGAAATGCTTATCAAAATGGTAGTTCTGTTATCTAACTGGTAATTATTCTGTTTCCCTGTATGATACTTTTGTACATGAGATTCCTTTTATCAAAAAACAGCAGGCATTCCTGATTGCAATTACTGGAAAATGTTGTCTATGCTGTAGACATCAACCGGATTATCTCCAAAAATGAAGAAGGGACCACTTAAAACTATTAGACATTTTAAAATAGCCTTTCAATGAAAAAGCGAACCAAACTTATATATATATTCCTTTTGATATTGTTCCCCTGCTTACTATTCGGGCAACGGCAACAAATCATTGAACTAGCTAATCTGTACAAAAAAGGAAAGCTGAAATCAGTAAATAGAGAGATCAAAATTGTTTCGGATGATAGTGGAGCATATCTAAAAATATTGGAAAGTAAAAAGGAAGGTATTGTATGGCTACCTGTTAAGGACTTTAAAACCGGTACAATTGAAATTGAAATGCGAGGAAAAGACGTTTTTCAAAGAAGTTTTATTGGAATTGCTTTTCACGGTGTCGATGATATTAATTATGATGCTATTTATTGTCGTCCTTTCAATTTTTTTGCCAAAGACTCTGTTCGGAGAATACACGCCGTGCAATACATCTCACAGCCCGATTTTATCTGGGAAAAACTGAGAAATGAAAGGAATGCCGTTTTTGAGAAAGAAATCATTCATCCACCAAACCCTAATGATTGGTTTACCATGAAATTAGTAATTGACAGCACAACCGTTAAAGCGTACATAAACAATGCAACCCAACCATCGCTGATAATCGAAAAACTTAACAAACGAACATCTGGAAAAATAGGGCTATTTACAGCAGATAGCAGCGGAGGAGACTTTAAAATTATTAAGATAAATTATAAACTATAAAATCATAAACTTTTACCATCAACTATTTCTCTCTTTCCACCTGCTACTTGTAGCCGAATTGCATGCCCCAAAAAGTGACACCTTACAGATTACTGTTGTTACTTCGCCAGACATACTCACTATTCCGGAAAAACGGAACTGATATTTCTACAATGGCAAGCCTCGTTTAAAATATACACACCGCTCATCCTATTTTGCGCTTTCACCAAACCTGCACAAAAAATACCATAACCTCCTCCTTCCCACCATAATAATAAGTGTTCACCGGACATCTATCCCCACCCCACTACCTTTCCTACCCAAAATGATTTTTTTTGAAAAAAAATGAAGAATTTAAATATTCTCATTATCTTCAAACAGAATTCCATAGTTACTAAGGAGATATACCAAACAGAAAAAACAACCAAACAACAGTGGACGAAGCGGGTAAACGCCTGAGACAGCCGCAATAAACAAGGAAGTGGGTACATCATAACTCTGTAGAATTCCAGTTAGGAGGGACGAATTCCTATAATAATTATCAACAAAAAGTGAACTGAAACTGGCAAGTATCCAACGATACCATCCAGCATGGCTTGCTACACTCACGTATCTGGCCAAAACCAAAACTTTGTCGTGCGCACAAAACAACTATTTATAAACCTAAACACGGAAAAACTATGAAGCTGCCTGCTATTCGCAGAAATTGCAATCGATTGCAGTTTAGACCAGGGACTACGGTAAGAATGGTATCATTCTTATTGTTAACTGCCGGGATTCAGATCCAAGCCAGCGCATCTCCCCTCCCTATCACCTCCGGGAGCATCAGTACCAATGCACGCTTTGGTCCACCAGTGAAAGGTAAGGTTACCACAGCTAACGGTGAACCAATGATCGGTGTGACCATCATGGTAAAAGCTACTAAGAAAGGAACTTCCACCAACGAAAAAGGAGAATTCACTATCAACGCTTCCCCCGAAGATATCCTCGTAGTCACCTACTTAGGATACGAAACGCAGGAAGTTAAAATAGGTAACAATACTACCCTCAACATTGTTCTCTCTACCGGCGCTACCCAACTGAACGATGTCGCCATCGTAGGTTATGGTAAACAAAAGAGAGCAGCACTCACCAGTGCCATTACTTCCGTGAAACCCGGTGATCTCAATAGAGGCGCTATTACGGACCTCGGACAACTCCTCCAGGGTAAAGTCCCAGGCCTGAACATTACCGCCAGCGGTGACCCTAATAAGCCCGCTGCCGTTATCCTCCGTGGTGCCTCCACACTCAACTCCTCCCAGACACCTTTCTATGTAATAGATGGTGTACCCGGTATGGATATCTCTCTCATCGCTCCTGATGATATCGCTAATATCGAAGTACTCAAAGATGCCGCCGCTACCGCTATCTACGGTAACAGAGCATCCGCTGGGGTTATTATCGTGACTACCCGCAAAGGTAAATCCGGTAATCTCAACGTGAGCTACAACACATACGTAGGTTCTGAAAAGATCTCTAAAAACCTCGACGTGATGAGTGCCGATGAACTCCGCACATTCCTCACTAAAAACGGTTCCGGCTTTACCCCTAACGATGACCTGAACGCCCACACAAACTGGCAGAAAGAAATTGAAAGGTCGTCCGCCGTTTCACAAAACCATAATATCGCTTTCAGTGGCGGTACTGATCACAGCAACTACATCGCTACCCTTAACTATGCCAATAAAGAAGGTATTATCCAGAAAACCTCGCTGGAACGTATGATCGCCAGACTCGCTGTTGAACAGTATGCACTGAACGATAACCTGAAGTTCGGACTCAATATCTCCAACTCTATCAGCAATGCAAAGGACGTTCCCTACAGAAACACCATCCTCCTGCAATCTGCTATCTACCTCCCCGTTTCTCCCGTTAAGAACGCAGACGGTAGCTACTTCGAAAACTTCCAGTACAGCAACTACTTCAATCCGGTTGCTATGCTTAACAACAGCTCACTGGAAACAAAGAATAATAACTTCACTGCCAACTTTACGACTAACGTAAAACTGCCTTTCGGTTTCTCATATGACCTCAGTGTGTCTTACATGAACTTATCCACACTCTCCGGTCAATACCTTTCCAAGTACTACACCAATAAATATAATGGTATGTACAACAACCCTGACCCAGGAACCACCGGTCACCTTCAACAGACCTTCGGTACCAATGGTCAGGCAACCAGATCTTCTTATACCAACACGTATAAAATTCTGGAAAGCTTCCTCACCTGGAACAGACACTTTGGTGGTCATAATATCAATGCTGTAGCCGGTTACTCCTGGCAGAGCAACAGAATCGGCGACGGTTTCACTGCCACCACTTACAACTTCGCTGTAGACAATACCAGCTTCAGAAACCTGGCGCTGAGCAATCCTTACGCCTACTCCACCCACATCAACTTTGGCGCCGATGGCGTATACCAGGAAACTAAACTGATTTCTGACTTCGCACGTGTGAACTACGATTACAAAGAAAAATATTTATTACAAGGTTCCATCCGCCACGATGGTAGCTCCGTATTCGGTGCCAACAACAGATGGGGTTACTTCCCTTCCGTAGGTATTGGCTGGCGCATTATTCAGGAATCATTCATGAAAAATCAACATGCATTTGATGACCTGAAACTCAGAGCCAGCTATGGTGTTACCGGTAACTCAAGTGGCTTCAGCGCATTCTCTGCCCAATATATTATCGGTACTAACGGTACCTTCTACTATGACGGTCAACAACTGGCAGCATTTGGTCCTACCCAGGCACAAAACGCCGACCTGAAATGGGAAAAAACAGCTACTACCAACATCGGCGTAGACTTCGCTATCCTGAAAAGCAGATTAACAGGTTCACTGGAAGTGTATAATAAAAATACCACCGGTATGATCTATTCCTACGCTGTAAACCCCGCACTGGTGCCAACAGGTTCTATCGTGGCAAATGGTGGTAGCATGAATAACAGAGGTATTGAACTGAGCCTGTCCGGTACAATCGTAGATCACCGCGACTTTAGCTGGACCTCTAACCTGAACCTCGCTTCCAACAAAAACAAAATCACCAGCCTGAGAAACCCTCTGTTCTCCGGTGGTGACTCCGTAGCCGTAGCTTATCCTGAAGGAGCTTCTCAGTCAGGTGCCAGTCTGCAATTGCTGAAAACAGGTATGCCACTGGGTCAGTTCTTTAGTCTGCAATATGCAGGCAAAAACGCCGACGGCATCTCCCAATACCAGAAAAGAGATGGTACCACTACCATCACGCCTGCAAACGGTTCCGACTACCACTACCTGGGTAGCGCACAACCTAAACTGATCTATGGTTGGGCAAATACTTTCAAATACAAAAACTGGGACCTGAACGTATTCGTAAGAGGTGTTTATGGCAACAAAATTTTCAACGCAACCAGAGCTGATCTCTTCCGCCCTGCTACTGCACAATATGCGAACATCCTCTTCGATGCCAAAGACGAATCAGCTGCTGATGCAAACGCTTACAGATACTCTTCCCGTTACATTGAATCTGGTAGCTACCTGAGATTCGATAACGCAACACTGGCTTATACTTTCGGAAATGTCAATCCTGCTATTAAAAAACTGAGATTATACGTTTCCTGCAACAACCTCTTCGTCATTACTAAATATAAAGGGGTAGATCCTGAAGTGAATCAGGGAGGCATCGCACCTGGCGTAGATTATAACAACTTCTACCCAAAAACACGCACCTTCCTCATCGGCGCTAACCTGTCCCTCTAATATTTATCATTTTAACAAACGAGAAGTATGAAACGCTCAATCATAAAATATTTTCTTTCTTCAGTACTGGTGGCTGCAAGCTTTGCCTGTCATAAGTTAGAAGTACCAGTGACTACTGAACTGACAACGGATACCTACCCACAGGATTCCGCTTCCTTCATCACCGCCTCCGGTCCCGTATATGTTGTGCTGAGAGGTAACTACGGCGGCGTGGAATGGTTCATGCAGCAATCTTTAAGTACAGACGAAGCCATTATGCCTGCGCGTGGTGGTAACTGGTACGATGGTGCACAGAACCAACAAATGCATTACCACACCTGGACCAGGGATAACGGCTACGTAAATGGCAACTGGTACTGGCTATCCACCATCATCGGTGTATCTAACCAGACCATCGACATCCTCAGCAAAACAGAAACCGATGGTCCTACCAAAAGCAGGCATCTCTCTGAAATCAAAATGATCCGCGCACTGGCTTATTTCTGGATGATGGACAACTACGGCCGTGTTCCACTCGATACCGTTGCCGGTGATTATACACCGCACACAAACGTAGATCGTACCGTTGCATTTAACTGGATTGAACAGGAAATCACCAACGCACTGCCTTACCTGAGCAGAGCAACCGGCACTTCTACCTACGGCAGAGCTAACAAGTTCATGGCGTTTTCATTGCTGGCAAAATTGTACCTGAATGCCGAATACTATACCGGCACTCAACGTTACAATGATTGTATCACTGCCTGTGACAGCGTCATCAATTCTAATATGTATGCACTGTCTACTATGGGTAGCTACCTGGATATGTTTAAGTACAACAATGGTCCTGCTACTCCTGAATTTATCTTCGCTATTCCATACGATCCTAACTTATCCAATGGTACCTGGCCTTTCAGAAGTGTGAACAACTACAGCCGTTACGATGTACCACGCTCTATGGGTAACGTAGCGACCAATGCCGGTTACAACTACTTCAGTATTCCATTCGTACCAGGTGCACCAAGAAGTACTATACCTTCTTTCTATGCTTACTTCTACGATGCAAACGATGTGCGCAACGGTCAGTGGCTGCATGGTAAACAATACAAAAAAGATGGTACACCTATCACCATCACCACTACCTATGCAGGTTACGATGCGATCACCTATGCAGGTAACACCGCACCTTACACCTATCAGTTAGACTTGACACCAGATGTAGTGCTGAGACAAAATACTGCACTCTTCGATTGTGGTAATGACGAGGTAGCATGGAACATGGGTTACCGTAACATCAAGTTCTATCCTGATCCAACCTCTGCTAACCGTAACCAGAATAACGACGTTCCTGTATTCAGATACGCTGATATCCTGATGATGAAAGCTGAAGCGATCCTGCGTGGTGGTAGCGCTACCAATGGCGCATCTGCCCTGAGCCTGGTAAACCAGGTGAGAGCACAACGTACTACCAGCCCGGATTGGACGAATATCACCCTGGATTCTGTATACAATGAAAGATCCAGAGAATTTGCAATGGAATCATGGCATAGAAATGATATGATCCGCTTTGGTAAATTCGAAAATGCCTGGGGCTTTAAAACGGATAACGATGTAAATCACCGCGTATTCCCAATTCCAACAAATGCAATTAAATTGAACCCAAATCTGACACAGAACCCGGGTTATTAATAAAAACAAAAAAAGAGGCTGAATCAAAAGTAATTTCTATCCGGTTTTATTCGGATACCTGATGGAGAGAATGATCGTTTACGCAATTCTCCTGACCGCCAGATTACTTTTGAGTCAGCCTCTTTTTTTCCGAAAATCAACTTTCATTTTCCTTGGTGAATTCCTTCTTGCAGGATTGTTTAATTCCAAACCTACCCTACCAGTTCCACACCCTTATACTCCTCCATTAGCTTCTTCTGCAAATCTCCCGGCACAGCTGCATACTCCGCAAATACCGCTTTCACCCTCGCCTTTCCCTGCGTTACATTCCGCAATGCTGCATACAACTTATCCAACTCCGCCTGCGGTGTTCTCGCCTTTATCACCTGATAGCCATTATTAGAATCCATACCGGTGATGATGCTCCGCCTGCTCTGCAATTCCCCCATTACATCTCCCGCCATTTCATCGGGCATAGTAGTCTCTACATCATATACAGGTTCTAATAATAACGGTGCCGCCTGATGGAAAGCATCTTTAAACGCCATCATTCCCGCAATCTTAAATGAAATATCATTACTATCCACCGGATGCATTTT
>Ga0182005_1000069_pt1 | contig 85864 bp, 74 predicted proteins | sample Sormic07211103_1_FD_123021 | JGI IMG/M metagenome (GOLD analysis project Ga0182005, IMG submission 123021) | Rhizosphere microbial communities from Sorghum bicolor, Mead, Nebraska, USA - 072115-103_1 MetaG | ecosystem: Host-associated > Plants > Roots > Rhizosphere | place: USA: Nebraska... | reverse complement strand
TTCATCTGGCTTAACTCGCTCTGCGACATACCGGACACCTGTGCGCTGACACTATAACATATCACTAATAAAAACAGGTGCAGCAGTAAGATTTTCTTGAACATGTATATATCAGATAAAGAATATTATTAACGATTAGCAGAATCCTAAACAACCGTCTGGGAAATCAGGTGCAAATCTATTAAAAATAACATATAAATATTAACTAAGTGGAAACCAGCCTGATAATTGCCCATTCACCTGGCAAAAGCATGATAGGCATCGCAAACCAGCGTTGCAATGACCACAAATATATCAGGCACACGTTTTTGATTCCGACATTAAGACGGAGAAAAAACCTAAAAGTTACTTTGGTCTCAAATGAAATTATACAAATGATATCCAGTCTATCATCTCACCCTGCCATATAACAATTGCAGGTACTTCTTTTCAAGACTCTGCATATAAAGAAAAAAGGGCAACTGAATAAGGGCAAACAATAAAATCAGTATAGGAAAAGGCCAGCAGACATACAGGATGATAAAAATCACCAGCAGCCTGGCATATTCAAGATAAAACACCCAGCGGCGCTGTTCCAGAATGGCCCCTATGTTAATGAGAGTCAAGAGGATAAATAAAGAAATACCAACCTGAATTATAACAGGTACCATATTTTCAAGTAGGAGAAAACTAAATAATACAAGCATCAGGAATCCAACCTGCGCGACAATATAAAATTGCAACCCTGGGCTGGGTACTCCCCTCCCGCCCGGAACCAGAAACTTTTCTTCCAATTTGGCTCTCAGCGTAGGATCAATATAATCCGGCTTACCGAAAATCACCCTAAGCTTAAGTAGCAATCCCCGCGTCTGCCGGACAGTATAAATGATTTCTAATATAAAGTGAAAATGCTGCCATAAAAAGCTGTAACTGTTTAACGGCTTGGTAAGTCCGTAAACCGGCTCCTCGTTCTCTTCTGTAAAGGTGCCAAATAATTTGTCCCAGAATATGAATACATCTCCATAGTTCCTGTCCAGATATTGCTCATTGGCCGCATGATGTACCCGGTGATGAGAGGGAGTAACCAGTATATATTCCAGAAACCCAAGTTTAGAGATGGTACGGGTATGAATAAAAAACGGATAAATGCCATGTACAAGCTGTACACTGACGATCATAGCTGGTGGAAAACCAATAACCGGTAATACACTCCAGAAACACATCCGTGCTACCGCCTGTAATACGGTAATTCTGGCAGAAACAGTATAATTAAAATCCTCACTCTGATGGTGTACAACATGTACCGCCCAGAGTATATTTACTTCATGTGCCAATCGATGGTACCAATACCAGATAAAATCGGTCAGTAACAAAAGACTAAACCATAATAATGGACCAGAAGTAATCCGGAAAATAGCGAAATGAAGATGAAGGAATTCATACACAAAATAAAAAATCCCCACAGTAAAGGTATCCAGCAGCCGCTCTGCAATACCAACATTAATATTACTGACGGAGTTCGCAAAACCAAAATAGTTTTTACCTGTTCTACGGGCAACAAGATACTCCAAGCCCATCAACCCCAGGAACAACGGAACGGCCCAGGCCATGTGATTTAAATGCACGCCAAGAATGATTTCGAATTACGGGTAAAAGCCCTACTGTTGGTGGCCAATGGAGCAAGATCAAGGCAATATTACATAAAATATTTTAAATAGTCTACAATTCTAATGGACTAATTAAAGACTCTTTTGAATCCCCACTCAAATAACTCTCCTAAGAAAGTCAGCATATATCTTCACCGGGAAATGATACCGGCTCCACCGGGTACCCATATAAAACAAGAAGCCTGTATCTTTCTTCCGATACAGGCTCCTTTAGTTAGCTTTTTATTCATACACTTAACAAATTATACCTTAAACCCGGCCCTGAAACCAATCGTCACCTCCTGCTTTTCAAAGCTTGGCTCGTGCTGGTTCATTACCTCCGCTATCGTCATCGGCTTATCGATCATCGTCTGAAATCCCTGGTTACCAGACAACTGACGAGCCTTATCAACTGACAATTTACCAAACTCATACTTGGCGATCAACCTGCCCTTCCGCATCAATGCACTGTCAATCTGTGATATATCGCTATTGAAAGTACAGATCACCTGTACATTCAGGCAGTCTGCGAGTAATCCGTCTGAGAGGTTCAACAGGTTCGACACAGATGAATTGCCCGTTGTCTTCCTATCCATGATGATATTCTCCGCATCTTCGATTACGAGAATGGTATTCGGATTGTCTATCAGGAGGTCTATAAACTCAGGCTGCATAATATTGCGGGCCACTGCCGGAGAGAGGAATAACACCCGCTTCTTTAACCGCCCGATCAGGTACCTCAGGTAAGTGGTCTTACCGGTGCCCGGCAATCCATGCAGTAATACGATCCCTTTGTCATCATCCGTATTCAGGCGCTTATAGATCAGCTGATCAATAGCAACAAAGTCATCCTCATAGTAAAGGTTAAGGTCCAGTTTGGTCCGCTTGAACTCCATGGCTTTCAGTGTCAGTGTGCCATTTTCCACTGTGATAAGGTTCAGTTCAAACTTCTTTTTCTTTTCGCGGGTACGAAATCTTCTTACGAGGGTCGTCACTTCTTTGACAAAGGCGTCGGATTGTCCGTTATGAAGGATTTCGCAATATCCATCACCGAACTCCACCATACACTCATTGTTCAGGACTACTATGGAGATGTCGTGCTGATAAGTTTTATCTTTCTTATCGATCTCTTCCCTTCTGTATACTTCCGATATCTTATCCTTATAGGCATTCTTAAAACCAGCGAAAGCCTTCTCGCCGTTAATGCCGTAAACCATGCTTATATTAGGTATTCTATTGAAATAATACAGGTAAAAAGGTCTGCTCTCCAGCAAGCCATTGCCAAAAATAGTATTCCCACTGATCACCCGCTGCTGTAAAATATTTTCCATGCTGTTTTAAAAAAATGATTGCAAAGGTACATTCTTATACAAGAAAACTGGCAGGGCAGGATTACCCCGCGGTCTACGTACGATGTTTCTTACAATTTCATTTGGGGTCCTGACTCATTTTCAATTTTTTAACGGTGGTCAGAGGACGCTCGTATTTTTTAATAAAATGCAAAATGATTCAGTAACACCTGGGGCATAATAACAAATTTTAGGGTGTGCTGTCCGTTCTACAAAAATACCGGCGACGAGAATGTCACCGGTACATTGATGGTATTAGAACAGCGGAATTAAAAACAAAGGATGAGAAATATAGTTGACCATTATAGCACTGCCATATCTGCTGCGGCTTCGTCTGGTGCATCTACGATGGCTGTCACAATACGTGTAGCCGGTTCCTTTTCTCCATTGTATTCCCTTTTCAACCTTTCCATCTGGCGAATGTGACGCTCAATGTGCTTGGTCAAAAAGTAGATGTACTGGTAAATATCCAGTTTGCCCAGATGATTCACAGACATGTTGGTCAGTACCAACCTGCCTTCTCCATTTTTCAGCAGACTTAGATTATACATACATTGTGCAAACTGTTGTTTGAGCAATGTTCTGATTTCATGCATATCCTGTAAACCGCTAGGTTCCAGGTGTTCTGGTCTGATCCAGCCAAAAGAACGACTACCTATCACATCGATCTGTTCAAACTTCTCGTGATAATCTGCAGGCAATGTGATCGCTCCGGCCGCATGTCTGCGATCCAGCGCACGACGTGTGCTCTTGTTAATAATCAGTAACAGAAAATAATTTGTAAGGCTGATATGTTCCAGCACTTCTCTGGCATTCCAGTGCCCCGCGTCAGGTTTATAGTGTAACAGGTCAGCGTCTTTTTCAAACCACTTATCTAACTCCCTGAAGTTGGTGAGCAATGCCTCTCTTACTACTTGTATTACGTTTCTCATCTTCTTGCTGTTTGGGGTTATGCACCCTATCCCGATCCACTTTCTGTACACGGTTAGTACATAACAGTATTATAAAATATTAATGTCCATAATTTGTTTTTACGTTTCACCGGATCCTATATAAAATAAAAAACCCGGCTCCTTGCAAACGGGCCGGGTGTATATACATAAGTTTACTTATGTCAGTACATACCTAGCCTGGTCGGCCCTGTGAAGGCCAATGCGATCCATCGCGCAGATACTCCCGGCTTTCCCGAATAGTATATACACATAACAGTTGTCTGTATCGATTCCTTATCTAACTCAGTCGTCTTCATTTCAGTGCTTAAAAAGCAAAAGGTCCCGCATCACCTGCGGGACCTTTGTTTTATCATTTGATAAGTTATTTCTTCGTTATCAATTGGTGCAACATTCCCGCAACCCACAGCTGGCCTGCTTTTGCTTACAGGACACCGCTGAATTAATATGTTTTGGACTGCGTTTCATTTATATTTTTTATTGCTACACAAAGATATTTTTTATTTTTTTATTTCTGCTATATTCTTTAATAATTTTTTTCTATTTTTTTATAGCACATCTTAATATAATCAGTAGCAATGATATGTGCTAAAACAACCGCAGCTGCACTTGTGGGCGTTGAAACAAGTCAGTATTGAATTCAAACTTTTCCTGATTTAAACCATACCTTTTCGTATGTACTTTAAATTGTTGTCTGATCAGGTCTGCCATATTTCCCTCTCCTCTCATCCTCCTTCCAAAGTTGCTGTCATTCACCTGCCCACCATGCAACCCTTCTATATGATGCCATACCTTGTCTGCCCTGTCCGGAAAATTCTTATACAACCAATCATTAAAGATCACCTTCACTGCATCATTTAACCGAACGACCGTATACCCTGCAAATTTAGCGCCATTCGCTGCGGCCATTTCCAGCAACTGCGGCATTTCATGATCATTTAACCCAGGAATCATCGGCGCAGTCATCACCCCCACCGGTATACCCAGTTCACTTAATTCCTTTACTATCTTAAACCGCTGCGCTGCCGTGGTAGTCCTCGGCTCCATCTTCAGCCGCAGCTCTTCATCCGCTGTCGTGATAGATACATATACACATACCAGGTTATGCTGCGCCATCTGCTGCAGTATATACTTATCTCTTAATACCAGGGAATTCTTTGTAATAATGCCGATCGGCTGCTTATACTCCCACGCAATCTGTAGCAGGGAACGGGTCAGGAACATCTTTCTTTCCAATGGCTGATAACAATCTGTATTGCCCGACAGGGAAATGGGCTTAGGTACCCAGCTTTTATTGTCGAGGAACTTTCGCAGCAGCTCCGGTGCATTCTTCTTTACAACTATCTTTCGCTCAAAATCCAGACCGGCACTCATACCCCAGAACTGGTGCGCATTCCGGGCATAACAATAAATACATCCATGCTCACACCCCTGATAAGGATTCATGCTGTACCACATGCCTACATCAGGACTATCCACTTTATTCACCAATGTCTTAGCGTGTTCTTCCAGGACCTGGGTAGGCACGTCTGCCTGCCACCATTCATCTATGCCTTCGGCATGCTCCTGCGCGTATTCGTTCTTTAAATATTTGTTCTTAGGATTTAATTGGGCACCACGTCCTTTATAATAGAGATTCTCCGGTACACTCTCCTGAAAAGGCAAGGTCATAGCTAATATTTTTAGCTAAAATACTAATTAAATTAGCACAACCAAATTTTAATTATTTAACAGATGTGGGCGCTAAATGATCTCCATCTTCTTCATCAGGAACGTTGCATTCTTATTCCTGGCAACACCCTCCCTGATCCGGTAATCAAAAAATAACTGCTCATCTTTGATAGTGCTCTCAAAACAATAGTTGCGCACCCTGCCCGGATACTCCTCTTCCATATGGCCCAACTCCAGGTCATGGGTCGCGATCATCCCCAGACAATGATATTGCAGGAAATGGGCAATCAGGCTCCGGCTTCCGGACAACTTATCTTCCGAATTCGTTCCTTTCAATATCTCATCCAGCAGAATAAACACCTTCTCCCCTGACTTCAGCACCTTCACAATCTGCTGCAACCGCAGTAACTCCGCCTGGAAGTAAGAGGTATGCTTTGCAATGGAATCCTTGATCCGCATACTCGTCATGATCTTCATCGGGCTACATTTAAATTCATCTGCACATACCGGCAGCCCGCACATAGCCAGCAGCAGGTTACTACCTACACTCCGAAGAAAGGTACTCTTACCACTCATGTTGGAACCTGTAATAATCAGGAATTGCTGGGGTGTACCGATACTGATATCATTCTTCACACTCTCTGATGCCGGTATCAATGGATGCCCGATACCTGTTCCGGTCAGCTGGGAGTGCGAATCGTCTACCTCCGGATAAATAAACACCGGATGATTGTACGCAAACGTAGCCATACTGTTATAGATTTCAAATCCATAGATCACATCCAGCCACCCAGGTACCCTGTCCTTATATTTCAGCTTCCATTTTTCAAGTGTCACAGCACAATGCAGGTCATACAACCCCAATCCGTTCAATATTACCCCTATCAGCATATTCATGCGCTGATCCCACATATTCACAATCCTGGCAAGCTCCTTCAATGCCATACCCGCCTCCTGTGTCATTGCCTGGTCCCGTTTCAGCATCGCAGCCGTTCCAAAGTTTTCTGCGTTGATCATCTGCACCAGCTGACTAAACTTCGCAAACACACGCTCCTTGCTGGAAATCAGGATATGCTGACGGTTGATCTGCACCAGGTACTGCCTTAATATCAACCCATTTATAGCCAGTACCATCAGCAATGGAAAGATATGGTAGGTAGCAACCAGGTACCCTACAGCCAGTATACTCAGCACAGGGCTCACCCACCTGGCTACCTGTACAAACCTGTTATTGATAAAACCAATAGGCATATCCAGCCATAGTCTCAGCTCCTTCTGATCATCCGTTTTCTCCCCCGCCAGCATTGACTGTGCAGTCAGCATTTGCCTGAACTTCAGTTTTGGCGCCAGCTCCTTTACCACTTCCTGCCTTTCCCGGGTTTTCTCTGCACCGCCCCCCGGTTGTTTTAAGAATTGTGCCAGCGCGGTAGCCCCGGTCAGGGTACCCGTGCGGTTCATATGACTATATAGTGAAGAATGCCCGAATACATCCAGGTCCCCGATATACGGATGGGTTTCATCTATAAAAAACTCACCGTCGTAAAAGGAGGAATGGCCCGTCGTTGCCAGTTCATACTCCTTCTCATTCAGTTGCAGCAAAGTAACTGCCAGCGTCTGCTTCTCCTGCACTCGTGTATATACCAACAGCGCACCTGCAAATACCCCCAGCATCAATACGATGGGCAATAACATGATGGGATCAAAGTCATTCCGGAAAAACAGGTACACAAAAAACGCCATGATCAGAAAACTCAATAAACGCAGATATCCCAACAAACTTAACTGCCGCCTGTACTTCGCCAATTCTGCTTTGTAATGGTTTATCTGTTCTTCGTAAATAACAATAGGGGCCATGTATTTATACTTTAACGGGTGTAATAAAAGCAAAAAATCGCTTCCGCCAAAGACGAAAGCGATTTTTTGCAAATCCTTAAGAAAGCAATTATCAGGCGTAATTGCGCTTCAGCAGCTCAGGATACTCATTGTGAATTTTCACAATCAGCTCACCGAACAGGGTGTTCACCCATGCAAACCATGGACGGGTGTAGTCTGAAGGATTATCCTTATGATAAGATTCATGTATAAATCCGGTTTCGCCATCGGTATTACGCAGGGTCTTCAGGCACCCAGCGATTTCTTCCTTGTCGCTGCTGGTCAGCGCCTTCATGATAATACTCATCGGCCAGATTTTGTCTACACCTGTGTGCGGACTACCTACACCTTCACCGTATTTACCCTTGTAGAACCAGCAGTGGAACGGACTCCATACGAAGTGACGTGCCGTCTGGTACAATGGATCATCGGCAGTGGTATAACCCAGGTAAGGGATAGACAACAGGCTAGGTACATTTGTATCGTCCAGGAACAGACGGTTACCAAAACCATCTACCTCAAAACCATACATCTTGCCCAGAGAAGGATGCTCTACGATCGCATATGCTTTAATCGCACGATCTACCTCATCTGCCAGCTCTTTACACTCTTTTGCAAAGGCCGCATCTTTGTATACCACTTCGCTGATTTCTGACAACTGATGCAGAGATACCACCGCGAACATGTTGGAAGGGATCAGGAATGGGAACACAGTCGCATCGTCTGATGGACGGAACATAGATGCAATCAGCCCCACAGGCAGAATTGGACTACCGTAACCACTGTTGGCTACCGTGTCTGACTGCTTAGGGGTATTCCGCTGGAAGTGGTATGGACCAGGACCATCTTTACGCTGCTGCTCCTTGAAAGTTTTCACAATCAGTTTAGCCGCTTTCTTATGAGTATCGTCCAGTACGCTGGCATCACCGGTTTTCTTCCAGTAGTTGTACGCCAGCCTTACAGTATAGCACAGAGAGTCAATTTCCCATTTTCTTTCATGCAGTTCCGGCTTCATTTCCGTCAGGTCACTATCCCACTCCGAACCGGTTGGGCCTTCATTGAACGCATTTGCATATGGATCGATGATCACACATTTGGTTTGCCTGTTCACCACACCAGCTATGAGCTGTTTCAGCTTATCATCTTCATTTACCAGCTCCAGGTAAGGCCAAACCTGGGCGGTCGAGTCGCGCAGCCACATAGCGTGGATATCGCCTGTCAATACAAAGGTATCGGGACGACCGTTTTCTACCTTGAATTGCACCGTGGTGTCCAGGGTATTGGGAAAACAGTTCTCGAACAGCCAGCCCAGCTTCGGATCTGCAACTTCTTTCTTGATGGTTGCGATCATTTTTTCTACTGCCTGGCTGGTAAACTTACGATCTGCCAGCGGAGGACGCTTGGAAACATATCCTGTCCGGGCGAATACAGCCCCAGGAAATCCCAGCGCCATAGCGCCTGCCAGCAAACCGCTGTTCCTGATAAATTCTCTTCTTGCCACCATTTCTGTTATAAGTTTTCAATTACGATTTGCGCTTTTTTGTGGAAATGCAAGTCAATAAACGTGAATAATGAGTGTAAAATAAAAAAATACGGGAATATTAAGTAATCTGTAATTTGTAAATTACATGGTTGATTTCCACGATGCCACGTGATCGTAAAACACCAAAGCAAAATGACTGATACTACAGCTCACAAAATCCGTATTGTTACCGCAGCAGCACTCTTTGACGGCCATGACGCAGCGATCAATATCATGCGCAGAATCATGCAGTCCCAGGGCGCCGAAGTAATTCACCTGGGCCACAACCGCTCTGCAGCGGAAATTGTGGACTGTGCCATCCAGGAAGATGCCCAGGGCATCGCTATTACCTCCTACCAGGGAGGGCATGTTGAATTCTTTAAATACATCTATGACCTGCTCCACGAAAAAGGCTGCGGGCATATTAAAATATTCGGTGGCGGCGGCGGAACCATCCTCCCTACCGAAATAGCCGAATTACATGACTATGGCATTACCCGCCTCTACTCCCCCGACGATGGGCGGCAAATGGGCCTGGAAGGTATGATAGCCGATGTGATCAGGCAATGTAATTTTTCTACCGTACAACAGCTGAATGGCGAACTGGCACAACTACCAGAGCAGAACAATCACCTGATCGCCGCCGCCATTACCGCAGCCGAAAGTGAGCAGCTATCACTGCCTGCAATACCCGAAGGTAGCATGGTGCTGGGTATAACAGGTACCGGTGGCGCAGGTAAAAGCAGTGTGACCGATGAACTGGTGCGCCGTTTTCTCCATGCTTTTACTGACAAAACTATTGCTGTTATTTCCGTAGATCCCTCCAAGAAGAAAACAGGTGGCGCCCTGCTGGGAGACCGGATCAGGATGAATGCCATCCATCATCCCCGGGCATATATGCGATCATTGGCTACCCGCGATAGTGATAAGGCCATTAGTGCACATATTCAGGAAGCCATCGACATTTGCCGCCTTGCCCGTTTTGACCTGATCATTCTGGAGACTTCCGGTATCGGGCAGAGTGATACTGCCATCATCGATCACTGTGATGTATCTATGTATGTAATGACACCTGAATATGGTGCTGCCAGCCAGCTGGAAAAGATTAACATGCTGGATTATGCAGACGTGATCGCGATCAATAAATTCGATAAAGCCGGTGCACTGGATGCTTTGCAGGATGTAAGACGACAGTATAAAAGAGCACACCACTTGTGGAATGCATCAGACAATGAATTACCCATCGTCGGCACTATTGCCTCTCAGTTCAACGATGCCGGCATCAACCAGTTATTTCAAAAACTGTTAAAGGCGTTGAAGTTGCCTGCTGCAAAAGATGACGGTCATCATCCTACTACACGTACACAGATCATCCCTCCTTCACGTGCACGTTATCTTTCAGAAATCGTGAGTTCGCTGGAAGAATATAATAGCTGGGTAAAAGAACAATGCACAATTGCCACTAAACTATACCAGCTGAATGGAAGTATCGGATTGGTAAAGCAACCACACGTACAACAGCAATTGCAAAACATCGCGGATCAGTTGAAAAAAGAATTGCATGCTGATTGTAGTCAGTTATTGGAGGAATGGCCTGCTATTCAACAACAATACAAAGAAGATCACTACTCATTTACAGTAAGAGATAAAACCATCAATCTTCCCCTCTTTACAGAAAGTCTGGCTGGGTTACGTATTCCCAGAATCAGTCTGCCGGCTTACAAAGATTGGGGAGATCAGCTACGATGGTTGCTGACAGAAAATATACCCGGATCATTCCCCTATGCTGCGGGGGTGTTTCCTATGAAGAGAGAGGGTGAAGATCCAACGCGTATGTTCGCCGGAGAAGGTGGCCCTGAACGTACCAATAAAAGATTCCATTACGTATCTGCAGGTCAGCCGGCAAGGCGCCTCAGTACCGCATTTGATAGTGTCACCCTGTATGGAGAAGATCCGGGTTTCAGACCGGATATTTATGGTAAAGTAGGCAATTCAGGTGTGAGCATTGCTACTGTAGATGATGCGAAGAAACTATATAGCGGCTTCGACCTCTGCGATCCCATGACATCTGTGTCTATGACTATTAATGGCCCTGCTCCTATTCTGCTGGCGTTTTTTATGAATGCAGCCATTGACCAGGAGTGTGAAAAGTATATGGCTAAACATGACATCTCCACAGAAGTAAAAAATGGACCCAAATACGCAGGAGAACTACCGGAAGGAAATAATGGCCTGGGATTAAAACTACTGGGCATTTCAGGTGATAAAGTATTGCCTGCAGAGGTTTATGCCAAAATAAAAGCAAAGGCCCTGGGCGCTGTGAGAGGCACTGTGCAGGCAGATATTTTGAAAGAAGACCAGGCACAAAACACCTGTATCTTCTCCACTGAATTTGCATTAAAATTAATGGGGGATGTACAACAGTATTTCATCGAAGAGAAGGTGCGTAACTTCTATGCGGTGAGCATATCTGGTTATCACATTGCAGAAGCAGGTGCGAACCCGATTACCCAATTGGCGTTTACGCTGGCAAATGGATTTACATATGTAGAATATTATCTGAGCAGGGGGATGAAGATTAATGATTTTGCGCCGAATCTTTCCTTCTTCTTCAGCAATGGTATGGATCCCGAATATGCAGTGATAGGGCGTGTGGCCAGGCGGATCTGGGCAAAGGCAATTAAGTATAAATACAAAGGGAATGATCGTTCTCAAAAACTGAAGTATCATATACAGACATCGGGCAGAAGTCTGCATGCGCAGGAGATAGATTTCAATGACATTCGTACTACGCTGCAGGCACTGTATGCGATTTATGATAACTGTAATTCACTGCATACAAATGCGTATGATGAAGCGATCACCACTCCTACAGAAGAGAGTGTGCGAAGGGCGATGGCTATACAGCTTATTATCAACAGGGAATTAGGTACTGCTAAAAATGAGAACCCGATACAGGGGTCTTTCTTCATTGAAGAATTGACAGACCTGGTGGAAGAAGCAGTAATGGCGGAATTTAACAGGATTACAGAAAGAGGGGGTGTGCTGGGAGCAATGGAGCGGATGTATCAGCGGAATAAGATCCAGGAAGAGAGTTTGCATTATGAATCGCTGAAGCATAGCGGGGCATATCCGATCATTGGCGTGAATACTTTTTTGAATGCAAAGGGATCACCGACTATTATCCCTTCGGAGGTGATTAGAAGTACGAAGGAGGAGAAGGATTTTCAGATACATGCGTTGGACGCTTTTCATGAGCGGCATGCCAATGAAAGTGTAAGTGCATTAAAAAAATTACAGGAAGTGGTGATTAATAATGGGAATATTTTCTCTGAGTTGATGGAGACGGTGAAATGCTGTTCATTGGGACAGATCACCCATGCCTTGTATGAAGTAGGTGGCCAGTACAGAAGGAATATGTAGTGAGGCAATGGCATGTGCCTGCGGCAAAAGATAAAAATGGTTTCTTAATTTATAAAAAGGGGAAATCAATTATAGTCCTATGTCCTTTAAAAAGTAAAGAGCAATCAATTAAATGCATTTCTCTTTACAATCCCCCTTAAAAAAGTTTCCCCTGCATAAAACCTTTTATGCAGGGGAAGTATCGCACAAAATCAGCAAAACACACTTGCCAGATTTCATCGACGTGGAATTATTCAATATTGTACGTGGAATCTACATTAATAGCTTTAATAGCTTTCGTGGAATTCATAAAGGCCGGAACTTATAAAGGCCTTGTGGAATTTACAAAGACAAACTCTTGGAATTTATAAAGGCTTACGTGAAATTTATAAATGGCTTTAAACTAATTTTGGTCGTTTTTCACTTCGTTAATAGATTTCTTTAAGGAGCGCATAGGCAAGTAACATTCAACCTTTCACTTGTTCCTTATCAATCTTTAATTTTTGTATCAGTCTTTCAGTTGCTTTCGTTTCGTTACACAATCTTAATTAATTTTTTGTTAATAAAAAACTTTTTAGTCATTTTTTTCTCAAAATTAATAAGTGTAAATAGTACAGAAATATACTCAAATGCAATACAGACAAGGAAATACGCTATTTTAGAAATAGTTCAGAAAGTATTTTAAATTTACACGCCGATAGTAAAAATATATGTATACGAAAGAAATAGAAATCACTTTAGCGCAATTAGCGAAGCAACTGTTAGCTCAATTGCAAAAAAAAGAAAGCCCCTCATCCATTGATGAAACGCTGGAAAACCTACGTCGTGTCATACTCTACAATGACTGGCGCTATTATGTACAGAGTGATCCTGTGTTGAGCGACTTCGAATATGACCAGCTTTTTGCCTGGCTGAAACAACTGGAAACCGCCCATCCGGACCTCATCAGCCCGGACTCCCCTACCCAGCGCGTAGCCCTGGGCCTGAACAAGGCGTTTCCTACCGTACAGCACCTGGTACCTATGCTGAGCCTGGAGAACTCATACAATGCCGATGACCTGCTGGACTGGGACCGAAAAGCCCGGGAAATCAGCGGCCTCACCGATATTGAGTATTGTATAGAGCCCAAATTCGATGGCGCCAGCATATCATTAATATATGAAAACGATCGCCTGAGCCGGGGCGCTACCCGTGGCGACGGTGTGGCCGGTGATGATATTACTACCAATATCCGCCAGATCCGCTCTATTCCCCTGATGGCTAACTTCTCGAAGTTTGGTATCCATACCATCGAGATCCGGGGTGAGGTACTGATCAATAAGAGTACTTTCAAAGCCTTTAATGACCAGCGTGCTGCAGAAAACCTGCCACCACTGGCCAATCCACGCAATGCTGCCTCTGGCTCCCTCCGCATGGTAGACCCGAAAGAAGTAGCTAAACGTGGTCTGGAAGCCTTTCTCTACCACATGAGCTATCATACCATGGAAGATGGTCAAACAGAACCAATAGAGATCCAAACCCATAGCAATACCCTGGATATGCTGACGCAGCTGGGCTTCCGCTCCCCTGCCAAAGAAAAGAAAGTCGTAAAAGGCATTCAGGCTGTGATCGATTATGTGCTGGCTTTCGAAAATGAAAGGGATAACCTTCCATATGAAATAGATGGAATGGTAATAAAAGTAAATGATTACGAACTGCAGGATAAGCTGGGTATGACCACCCATCACCCCCGCTGGGCCATGGCTTACAAATTCAAAGCCCGCCAGGCTACCAGCAAACTCCGGGATGTGGAGTTTCAGGTAGGTCGTACCGGTTCTATCACTCCTGTGGCCAAAATTGACCCTGTACCTATCGGTGGGGTTACAGTTGGTTCCATTTCCTTATTTAATGAAGATGTAATCCGTGAAAAGGATCTGAAACTTGGCGATACCGTCCTTGTCGAACGAGCAGGTGATGTGATCCCTTATATCGTAAAATCAGTCGCAGACCTGCGGGATGGTACTGAAAAGGACATCGTTTTCCCAAAAGAATGCCCTGTATGTAAAGAACCCCTCTTCAAACCGGAAGGTGAAAGTGTATGGCGCTGTATCAATATTAACTGCGAGGCGCAGGTGGTAGAAAGAATGATCCACTTCGTAAGCAAAGATGCCATGGACATCAAAAGCTTCGGTGAAAGCAACGTGCGTAAATTCTATGGGCTGGAGCTGATGAAAGACATACCGGGTATCTATACCATGGATTTCAGCAAACTGGAACAATTGGAAGGTTTTGGAAAGAAATCACTGACCAACCTGCAAACGGCAATTGAAGCATCTAAGTCCCAACCATTGCACCGCCTGATCTTTGGCCTGGGAATCCGCTATGTAGGGGAAACCACCGCCAAGACACTGGCCAATGCCATCAGTTACCTGCCAGACTTCAAGGACTGGACAGAAGAACAGTTGCTGGCACTGGAAGACATCGGGCCGAAAGTGGCAGGTAGTATCAAACAATTCTTTGCTACACCAGAGAACCTGGATATGCTGAAACACCTGGAAGAATTAGGCCTGAACCTGAAAAGTTCCCGTTCTGACCATCCGGTGGATGGCACTTTCAATGGACAGACTTTCCTCTTTACCGGTACACTCAACAAACTGAAACGAACTGAAGCTGAAGAGATGGTAGAGCAACAGGGAGGTAAGATCATGAGCGGAGTATCCAGCAAGCTGAATTACCTGGTGGTAGGTGAAGAAGCGGGCAGTAAACTGGAAAAAGCGAAAAAGATCAATACCATACGCATCCTGACTGAGGATGAATTTTTGAACCTGATTAATCAGCAGCAGGGATGACGGATGAATTCTATATGCAACAGGCCATGCGTGAAGCACGAAAGGCTTTTGATGAAGGAGAAGTACCTGTGGGAGCTATTGTAGTGCTCAATGATAAAATTATTGGGCGGGGCAGCAACCAGGTAGAAAAATTGAATGATTGTACGGCACATGCAGAGATGCTGGCACTGACAGCGGCGTTTAATTTTTTAGGTAGTAAATACCTGATGGAAGCCACGCTGTATGTAACACTGGAGCCGTGCCTAATGTGTGCAGGGGCACTATATTGGAGTAAGATCGGGAGGATTGTGTATGCAGCGAAAGATGAGAAGAATAGTTATCGCAGGTCTACCGGAGATTCGAATCCTTTTCATCCTAAAACTAAGGTGGAACAGGGTCCGGGCGAAGCAGAGAGCCTGCAGCTGGTAAAAACCTTTTTTGCACAAAGAAGATAAAACCATTCATGAAAGCGGGAGTTCACCCACGGGAATGAAAATCCATTTTCAGATAAAAAAGGGGCTCGCAATAGCGAGCCCTTTTTCTTTATTTATTATCCATTTTATTCAATGCCATCAACTGCTTCATCGTATGGTCCATCCCTTCACTGGACCCATCCAGGAAGATCACATTCCCCTTCGAATTCTCAGAGAAATGTTTGATCGCTTCCGTCCACATAGAGAACAATATCACCGATGTATCCAAATTCGCCTGCTGCATCTCTTTCGCTGCCATACTCATACCTTTTGCCACCTCTTCACGGAACAGGGCCACACCCATACCACGCAGCTGCGCAGCCTGGCGTTCTGCTTCTGCTGCAATCTTGATCGCATTACCTTCTGCTTCCGCCGCTTTCGTCTTGGTGATCAGCAATGCCTGACCCTCATTTTCTGCAGCCGCTTTCAGGTTATTAGATGCCACTACCTGGGCCATAGATTTCATGATCGCATCGTCAAAAGTGATGTCGTTCATCTGCAAATCCTGCAGGTGATACCCCCAATCCTCCAGGGTTACATCGATCTGCTCTTTCACATGCTCCGTGATATCACGACGTAAGCCCAATACCTCAGATTGTCTTTTTGTAGCCACAAATCCGCGGATCGAACCTTCAATGGTACGTACCAGCGCCTGCATAAAACTGCGCTCATCCAGGAACTTAAAAGCCACATTCTTGATGGTATTTTCTTCCTGATTCCATACAGAATACAACAACATTGCCTTGAAGTAGACATTGGCCTGGTCAACAGTAATGGCCTGGAATTCCAGCTCTACCGAGCGGTTCTGAATCGAAATACGTTTGAATACTTTTTCAACGAGGGGCACTTTGAAGTTAAGACCGGGGAACAAAATACGGTTATACTTTCCAAAGATTGTGGTCACGCCAATAGTCCCTTGCTGTATGGTGACAAAACTTGAGAATACCACCAGTACAGCTAAAACAATTAAAATAATAGCAATTGTACCCATATATAGGAGATTTAGCAGTAAATATATAATAAAAGTCGGCAATATGGTCAATGCCGACACATAAATACGCGCATACCGATGCCAAAGGCATCAGTGTGCGCGATCCTATTAATTTGGGAAATATAACAGATTGAATGATTAAAAAGGTTTGCTGTGGGTTATCTTGATGTGTGTCAAATCAAATACAGCGACAAACAATGGATGAAAGCTGAGCTAAATTACAACGAATGAAAGGGTAATAGCTTCAGGTTAAATCCTTTGTTTCTTTCTGAAATAAATATAGACATCGTCTAATTCTATCTGCTTGAGCTGATAAGCTAACAGTGTTTTTAAATCTTCAGTTTCATTTTTGATCTTTTTATATTGATCTTTCAATGACTCATAGCGGGCAACTATCTCTTCTGCCGTTGCAGAACCGTCCAGCTGCAAAACTTTTAATGCGCTTTCCTCGGTGATCATAGCAATAGGGGTATTACTAACTATCTTTTTCCTTTTTAAAAAATGTCTTTCCTAACGTATCAATCTCTCTTTGGTTAATAGGCTACTAAATTAATTGAGTTTGATTGTTATGCAAATACCCAAGCTTGGGTATTTTTCCTGCAATACATGTGCAGGCCGATTGAGGAGATTTTACTTAAATTATTGATACCCAACTTTTCTTGCCAATGCTACTAATTCAGTCGTATTTCTGACTTTAAGTTTTAACCGGATATTCTTCCGGTGCGTTTCTACTGTATGTCGGCTTAGATTGAGGGTTTCTGCTATCTCTTTATTATTCAGACCATTCACGGCCAGTTTGAGGATCTCTTTCTCTCTTGCAGTCAGTTTGGCCAGCAGGTCGTCATTATGCCTGCGCAACACTTCTCTCATCGCTTCGGCCAGCTGATCATTTGTATCCATTGCCATGGTCAGGTCCAGAAAGGCACAGATCACGTCTTTCACCTTCCCTGACTCATCCCGCGTAAATGGCATCGCTAACCCTACCAGCCAGCACCAGTGTTCCGTATCCCTTTTACGAAATCGTAACACCCCGCCAAATACATTTTTATTTTCCTGAAATGATTGCTGAGCGATCACAGCCAGATCAAAGTCCTCCGGGTGCATGATAGCTTTGAAAAAATCAAGCCCCATACTGCTCATCTCTGCCAGTGAATACCCCGTCACATCTTCCATATAACGGTTACACCAGTTAACTGTCTTGATATCATTCTGATGAGTATATAACATGGCAGGAACATGGTCCAATAAGGTCTCGAGCCACTTGATCCGTGTCTTCAATAGTTCATTTTCCTTCTGTAAGGCGTTGAGGGAGTAGTTTTGGCCCATGTCTGAGTCTGTCAACATACTTTTAGTTTTATACAAACAACAGTAACCTCTACGTGTAAACGTAACCGGAATGCCGCACTAAAGTTGTTATAACACTTAACGTAAATATAAAATAAAAAAGCATATATCCAACCCATTTGGTACGTGAATTGGGCGGAAATACCTATGTTTTGTTGATAACTGAAGCGGCATCACATGGCGGCCGCATCTTACAAGGAGCCAAATCAGCTGTGCCTTTTGATATTTCCCTTATTAGGCAGTAAATTTGGTACCTATTGATACACTCTTATTTTTTAACGCAATAAAAAAACATAAGTTATGGCATTTACACTTCCGAGCTTACCGTATGCTACAGACGCACTGGAACCACATATCGACAAGCAGACAATGGAAATTCACCACGGTAAGCACCATCAGGCATACGTTGATAACCTGAACAAAGCAATTGCCGGTACTGAAAACGAAAATAAATCCCTGGAAGAACTGGTTGCTATTGCCGGTACCCTGAGCCCTGCGATCAGAAACAATGGCGGTGGTCACTGGAACCACAGCTTCTTCTGGACCATCTTAGGCCCTAATGCAGGTGGTGAACCTACCGGCAAACTGGCTGATGCTATCAAGAGTACTTTCGGTTCCTTCGAAGAGTTCAAAGAAAAATTCAATGCTGCCGGCGCTACCCGCTTCGGTTCAGGATGGGCCTGGTTGCTGGTAAAAGGTGGCAAACTCGAAATTTCTTCCACTCCTAACCAGGATAACCCACTAATGGATGTAGCTGAAGTAAAAGGTACGCCCATCTTAGGTGTGGATGTATGGGAACATGCTTACTACCTGAAATATCAGAACCGTCGTCCTGACTATCTGAAAGCTTTCTGGAATGTTGTAAACTGGGATGCAGTTAGCAAACGTTACGAAGCTGCTTTGTAATAAGCATATGATATTGAAGAAGGCCACTGCAATGCAGTGGCCTTCTTTATGATAGTCTCTTAATTTTTACATTTTTAAACCATATCTCACTACCATGATCCTGTAAATCGATAAATCCATTTTTCGTAGCTCCATACCCTTTAGCATCCTTCCACTTCCCTTTCTCCTTCTCTGCCTTCCACTCAGGTGATCCTATTACATAATCTGCCGTTTTCTGCCCATTCAGCCAATGCTCAACATGTCCGTGGTACACCACAATTCGTGCATGATTCCACACTCCGGCAGGGCGTGTTGCATTCACCAGCGGCGCACTCATCGCATAGTTACAGCCTGTCAGTTGCCAGTCTTCCAGCTTCTCAGGAAAGTTCTTATCATCTATCAGCTGATATTCCGGCCCACTCTGGTAAGCAGCAGGATATTCCTCTGAAGCCAGGTAAATGATCCCGCTATTCCCCTGCGGGGCAATCTTCCACTCCAGGAACAGTTCAAAGTTTTCATACGTGCTGTCTGTAGTCAGGTCCGCACGATTCGCTTTGAAATCCTTATCTCCTTTGCAATGCAGCATACCACTATCTACAGACCATGCACCTCCCGTTTTATGCTGGTACAAATGCCACCCACTCAGGTCTTTCCCATTGAATAATAACTGCCAGCCTTCCACCCGTTCCGTCTCACTCAACATATTCATGGCTGTTGCATCAAATTCTTCTGTAGTCGTATCTTTTCTGATCACAGTTACAGTGTCATGTTGGCCGCTACCGTTAGTATTATTGCAAGCCACCAGAATGATAACAATAAAGGGCAGGATAAATTTCTTCATAAAGGGGAATTTTATATTATTCAAATCTACAACATAAAGAAAATCGCTTTTGCCAGCGACAAAAGCGATTTAAATATTATCAATGTAGCAATTGCTGATACTGCTGCGAATCGTGCAGTACTTTCACTGCTTCTGTCACCTCATTATCTGTTACCAGCGACTGGGCAATCCTTCCTTTCTGCATATAGTAACGATTAGAGATCTCTTCTTCCAGCAGGTGTTTGATCTCTGCTTTATTCTTTAGCAGATCCTGCTTTTTGTCGTGCTTCATTTTAGCCTGCAGGGCATCGAATTCCTTAGACACAGCATCATAGTATTTCTCTTTACGTGCAGTCGCCTGGAAGTTGTCCAGCGCTTCTTCTGTTTTGGTTTTATAACTATAGTTTCTGCCATCCAGATAATGCATAAAGTCGGAGAAATCATCTTCACTCAGGGTGAAGCTGCCCGCTGCTGCAATCTTAGGATGTGAATAGTAGTATTGTGTAGCGTAGTCGAAAATAAACTGTCTGCGCAGCAGGGTCACCGTCACCTGACTTAACAGGGTTGGCTCTACTGCATCATCAGGTTCTATTCCTCCCCCATCCCGTACCTTACGGCCGTCGGCAGTATTGAATGATTTACGCAGGCTATCAGGTACCGATTCCACTTCACCATCGTCATTGCGGCGGGAGTAGTCGATCGCCTGAATACAACGGCCACTTGGTGTATAGTATTTGGCGGTCGTTACCTTCAGTTTCGCATTGTATGGCAGCGGACGGGTAGTTTGTACCAGTCCTTTACCAAAAGAACGCTGACCAATGATCACTCCACGATCCAGATCCTGGATAGCGCCCGCCACGATTTCGGAAGCGGAGGCAGAAGAACGGTTCGTCAGTACTGCCAGCGGGATTTTTGCATCCAGGGCATTGCCTTCGGTTTTATAGTCGCGGTCCCAGTTCTTTACCTTGCCTTTGGTGCTTACAATCACTTTGTTCCTGTCTACAAAAATATTCGCCACCAGCACGGCTTCGTCCAGCAAACCTCCCGGGTTACCACGGAGGTCAAGGATCACACCTTTCATAGCCGGATGCTCCTTTTTCAGCAGCGCAAACGCATCAGATACGGCATCGCCGCTATTCTCGGTGAACTGTGTCATGCGGATATACCCAATATCATTGCCGACCATACCTGAGTAGCTCACAGGTCTTACATTGATCTCTTCGCGGGTAATGGTTTTGGAGGTTTCTACGCCTGTAGCCGGATTCTTAATCACAATTTGCAGGGTAGTACCGGGTGCGCCTTTCAGCATATGGCTGATGTCGTCCTGGTCCATGTCTTTGGTAGGTTTACCGTCCAGGGACTGGATGAGGTCACCGGTTTTAACGCCGGCCTTATCCATCGGACTGCCTTCATAGATGTCGGTAACAACGGTGCGCACACTGTCAGTGATGACAGAGATGCCCACGCCACCATACTTACCGGTAGCCATGAATTTGAGCTCATCCAGGTTCTCTTCCGGAATGAAGTCTGTATATGGATCTGTTTCTTCCAGAATGGCCTCTATGCCTTTATGCATCAGTTTTTCCGGGGGCAGGTCGTCTACATAGTAAGTATTCAGCTCCCGGTAGAAAGCTGCGAAGATGTCCAGATTTTTAGCGATCTCAAAGTATTTGTCTTTATCACTGTATGCCTTGATACCGGTAGCACCTATGATAAGCAACACCAATATCACTACAATCCTCCTCTTTCTTTGAAAAAATGCACGCATAGGTAAAAGTTAATGTGAGCTAATTTATAAAGCAGTCGTAAGCTACAAGTTCTTTACGTATTCGAAAAGTTAAAATACGTGATGGCCAACCGTTTGGTTGGAGCAGGCGGGGAAGGCTGTCAGCAGGAAAGTTTGGTTTTCGTACCACAAGGCGCTATCTCTTTTTTATGGACGGCATTGCTGTATTCTATCAAGGCACCGGATCATGTCCATGACCACCCCAGGGATGGCATGACAGAATCCTCTTTACGGTCAGGTAACCACCTTTGAAAAGCCCATGCTTTTTCAATGCTTCTACGCCATATTGTGAACAGGTGGGTGTATACCTGCACTTATTGCCCAGCAGCGGTGAAATACCCCATTGGTAAATCCTGATAACCCATATAAACGGGTAGCTCAACAAGCTGAAGATCTTCATGATACAGCCAGCGCTTCCTTCGCCAGTTTCTTTAAAATTAGGGAAATTTTGTGTTGGAGGGTAGTGAAGGGGGCTATTTTCTTATCGGTATAGATAAAGAATACGGCCAGTTGGCCGTTGGGCTGCTGTGCCCGCAACTGTTCGTACAGTTCCCCTTTTTGCAGGCGGTAGCATTCCCTGGTCAGGCGTTTGATCCGGTTACGATCCACTGCATGTGGAAAACGCTTGGTGGAGACACTGAAACCGGCCTGAACGGGATAGGGGGTAATAGGAACCTCTACCGGCATATATACTATGCGGTAGGGAAAAACAGAAAACGCTTTTCCTTCCCGAAAAAGCGTTTCAATGATTTTTCTGCTTTTTAACCTTTCTTCTTTTGTAAAAGAATAAGTTTTTATGGCAAGTCCGATTTATCTATCAAAAGCAATAACATTCTGTTCGATCAGGAACCAGCCCTAAAAGCTGCAAGTTAAGCACTAAGGCTCATGCAGTTAAAGCTGACCTTATTTCAGCTTACGTTCGTCAGAAACAGTTAATTTCTTACGTCCTTTAGCTCTGCGGGAAGCTAATACTTTACGGCCGTTAGCAGTTTCCATTCTCTTTCTAAAACCATGAACGCTCTTTCTGCGTCTGTTATGCGGTTGAAAAGTACGTTTCATTTTAATATTTTGTTTTTACCTGTACTATACTAAACACTTTCCCGTTTTGCGGAATCCTGTTTTTAAAACGGAAGGCAAAGGTAAAGAATTTTATGAGATAATAAAGGAAATTTTAAAAAAAGTGTTGACTCATTTAATAATGGCCTATGGCCGGCTGTAAAAACCCCAAATGAGTCATGGCTTAAAAAAATACCCCGGGAACGGGTCCCGGGGCGACTATAGTAAGTTACTTGTGCCTGGATTATTTGATACCCAGCTTCGCTTTTACAGGCGCAGTCAGGTCATCGCCAGCTGGAGAAACCAGCAGGATGCTCTGAGAATTGTCGATTACATAACCGTAACCTTTTTCTTTCGCTGTATCTTCGATAGCCTTACGAGCTTTATCATAGATTGGTTTCAGCAGTTCCTGACGTTTAGCTTCGATCTTGTTCTGCGCTGCATCCTGGTAGTCCTGGATGTTTTTCTGAGCTGCCTGCAGCTCTTTACCTTTGATCTCACGCATATTGTCAGTCATCTTCTCAGCACCGTCATTAAATTCTTTCAGTTTCTTCTGATACTCATCAATCAGTCCTTTACCATCCTTATCCAGTTCCTCTGCATAAGTCTGCAGGGTTTTCATTGCCGTCTGGGCTTCCGGCATTGCCTCTATCAGGGCCTGTGCGTTAATGTGAGCCACTTTGGACTGTGCCATTGTCTTCACGCTGAACAATCCGGATACTGCCACGAAAGCAATAATTACATACTTCTTCATGATGTTGTCTGTGTTTAAAAAAGATTTTGAATACTAAACTAAGGTTAAAAATTGGTACAAAAGGTTAATAATTCCTAAATCCCCCGTCTGTTGGATGTTCTGTTACTGTTTCTTTACACCCAGGGCATTCAGAATATCATCACTTTTATCCAGTTTGGGATCAGAGAAAATCACTGTAACTCCTCCGGCCTTATCCAGTACAAAGTCGTACATACGCTGGGCGGCGAGTTTTTGTACGGCATTATAGATTCTGTCCTGTATAGGTTTTACCAGTTCTTCTCTCTTTTTGAATAGGTCCCCTTCGTAACCAAAACGTTTCTTCTGCAAATCCTTTGCCTCTTTTTCTCTCGCTACAATCTCTTCTTCACGTTTGTGCTTCAGTTCGTCTGTAAGCATCACCTGCTCTGCCTGATAAGACTTGTACATCTTGTCTACTTCGAGGAATTTTGCATCAATTTCTTTCTGCCATTGCTCAGCGACTGCATCGAGTTTACTCTGAGCTTCTTTATATTCAGGGATATTGTCCAGAATATATTTTGTATCGATCACACAATAGCGCTGTGCACTTGCCATCAGGGCAGTTCCCAGCACCAGGGCAATCATGAGGCTTAGTTTCTTCATAGTGTTTATTGATTTAAACCTAAAGGCACCCCCGGGATTTCGGATTTGCAATATATAATTTAAAATTTATTCAAACGTCACGTATCCCCCTAAAAGTATGAAAGCCCCCCGTATGGAGAGCTTCATACTGTAATATTCTTTCGATTATTCCGGTTCGAAGCCCAACATGAAGGTGAACTTGGCCGCGTCTTTCAGACCATTGCCCGATGTAATACGGTCAAATCCAATACCATAGTCAAACCCAAGCAGACCAAACATCGGCAGGTAGAAGCGCATACCCAGACCTGCTGAACGGCGCAGTTTGAACGGATTGTATTCCTGTACATCTCTGTAACCATTTGCTGCCTCCAGGAAAGCCAGACCAAAGATCGTAGAGCTTGGGTTCAGGCTGAATGGATAACGCAACTCCATCACGTACTTGTTGAAGATAGTGAAACCTTCATAGCCGCTTGGCTGGCTGCTTTCAGAATTACTTCTTGGATCAGATGAATAATATACAGGATAACCTCTCTGAGATACGATATCACGGTCATAGATCGCAAAGTTACTCAGACCATCACCCCCCAATTCAAAGCGACCGAATGGAGACAATGTGGTTCTGTTGTTGTAACGGCTGATGTAACCAAATTTAGCTGCAATCTTCATTACGAACATCTTGTTGTCACTACCCATTGGCTTGCTCAATGGAACGTACCACTCAGCATTGAACCGGTATTTCTGATATTCGATAAAGCTGAACTGATCTTTGATTGACTCCAGTTTGTAATCCCTGTCCGGGTGGAACATGGAATATGGAGGCGTGAACTGACCGCTCAGCATGAAGTTGGAACCGGATCTTGGGAAGATCTGCTGGTCAACAGATGAACGGGCCAGTGTCAGTTTCAGGTTGATGTTATTAGATGTACCGCTGGAGAAACCTGCGATGTTGAAATAGTTATAGTTCTTCAGTTTATACTGCTGATAGTTCACCGCATAGATCAGGGTGAAATAGTCATCAGGCCACTTCAGCTGCTTACCCAGTGATACGGAAGCACCCATTACCTTGAAGTATGCACTGTTGGACAGGGTGGTACCATATATATAAGAAGAATAAGCATTAGGGTTCTGGTAGCTGTTATAGAAGCTTACAGAGAACTGGTTTCTCTTTTTACCACCTAACCATGGCTCGGTGAAAGAGAAGTTGTATGAACGATACGCTTTACCGTTGGAGGAGATACGTACAGATAATTTCTGGCCGTCACCACTTGGTAATGGATCCCATGTTTCTTTGTTGAAGATGTTGCGCAGGGAGAAGTTATTGAAGGTTACACCGAGTGTACCGGTCAGACCAATATAACCACCCCATCCTGCTGACAGTTCCAGCTGGTCATTCGCTTTTTCTTCTACTGTATAATCGATGTCCACAGTTCCATCCTGAATGTTAGGCACCGGGTTCATACCGATCTTTTCAGGGTTGAAGAAACCGAGGTTCGCAATTTCACGGTTAGAACGAATCAGGTCAGTACGGCTGAATTTCTCACCAGGCAGTGTACGCAGCTCACGACGGATTACGTGTTCGTTTGTCTTTTCGTTACCTGCGATACGTACTTCTTTGATGGTAGCCTGCGGACCTTCTGATACCCTGATTTCGTAATCGATGGTATCACCATGAATACCTACTTCTACCGGATCGGCATGGAAGAACAGGTAACCGTAGTCCATATACAACCCACCTACGTCACCTCCTTCGGAGGACAGCAGGCGTTTTTGCAGCATTTCCTGGTTGTAAGTGTCCCCTTCCTTAATGCCTAATACTTTTGCCAGCAGAGAGTCACTATAACGGCTATTACCTTTCCAGGTGATTTTACCGAAATAATATTTCTTACCCTCGCTTACCTGCATGCTCACATTCACACCACCATTCTGGGATTTGTAGGTAGTATCTCTCAGGAGTACCGCATCACGATAACCCTGTGTGTTATAGTAGGAGATTACCTTTTCTTTATCTTCAGCGTACTTGTTTTCGTTGAACTTAGCAGAAGCGAACAGTTTGAAGCGGAAATAAGGATCCAGTTCTTCCAGTGTACGGGACGGCTGGAGGTAACCGAAAGTACGCCAGTAGTCACCATTATCATCAGTTGAATCAGGCCATACTGGCTCGTAATCCGGGTAGATAGTGAGGCGGGTCCTTTCTTTGGTACCCTTCATTTTCTTTTTCAGTTTGGTATCGGAGATGTTCTGGTTACCTACGATATATATGTTGTCTACCTTGGCTTTGTTACCTTTTGCTACGGTGAACATTACGTTTGTAGCATTGGTCTGACCACTATCGATTTTCTCGCTCACGCTTACTTCTGCGTTGCGGAAACCCTTTTCGCTATAGTATTTCCTGATGATACCTACCGCATTTTGTTCCATGCTTTCGGTTACCACCTGGCCTTTACGCATACCGGTTTTCTTGATGATCTCTTCCTGTTCGGATTTCTTAACACCCTTGAAAAGGAATTGATTCAGACGTGGACGTTCCTGCAATTCAATTTCCAGCCAGATCTGACCATTTTCAATTTTGTTTACATAAATAGCGACGTTGGCAAACAATCTTTGTCCCCACAGGGCTTGAATTGCTTTTGCAAACTGGTCGCCGCCGGGGTAAACGACTTTGTCACCTACGTTCAATCCGGAGAGTGATACCAGCAGGGACTTATCAAGATATTGGGTTCCTGACACGACGATGTCAGCTATCTCGTATTGCTGAGGTTGTGAATTTCCCAATGGTAAGTTCAATCCCACTGGTTGGTCTGCTGCAGGGATGGTATCTCTCTCCTGGGCGGATACACGAATGCCAGCACTGCAACATAATACTATGGCCAGTAGGCTCTTAGGAAATAATTTCTTCATTCTGCTGTATTTGATCGCTTGTTTTGCCAAAGCGTCGTTCTCTGTTCTGAAAGTTTAAGATAGCTTCGTAAAGGTGTTCTTTGCGGAAGTCGGGCCAACGGGTATCTGTAAAATACAGTTCCGCATATGCCAGCTGATAAAGCAGGAAGTTACTGATTCTGCATTCTCCACTGGTCCGGATCATCAGTTCCGGGTCCGGCAGATCGGCCGTACACAGGTACTGCTGCCACTTGTCAGGAGTGATAGCCTCGGGTTCGAGTTTGCCATCCTTTACATCCTGGGCAATTTTTTTGGCAGCATTGAGGATTTCCCAACGGGCACTATAACTAAGCGCCATGATCAGGTTGAGCCCTGTACATGGACTGGTAAGGGCTATCGCCTCCTCCATCTCGCTTTTACAGTTTCCGGGCAACATGTTCATGTCTCCAATCACATGGAGGCGGATGTTATTTTTAATGAGCGTGCTCACTTCACTACGGATCGTATTGACCAATAGCTCCATGATCCCGTTCACTTCGTAAACAGGTCTATCCCAATTCTCGGTTGAAAAGGCGTAAAGGGTAAGGTAACCAATCCCCAGTTCGGCGCAGGCTTCGGTAATATTACGCACACTTTCCACTCCCTCATAATGACCAAACAGCCTGTCCTGTCCGCGCTACTTAGCCCAACGGCCATTGCCGTCCATAATGACAGCAATATGTCGTGGCAACCGTTGTAAGTCTAATTTGTCCTTCAAACTCATGAGTATCTCCGGCGTATTATATATATCGATACAGATTTTTATTAAGGTGTGCAAAGATACAAAAATAGATATATGCCTTTCCCGGCAAAGGGGGGGTAGGGGTTTTAACGGATTTTTAACAGCGAAATCCTTTGCTGTTGGCTGTTTGACTCAAAAAAACGCTTATAGAAAGTATAAATAATAGGCCAACGGGCCTGAAAGGACTATAGATAGACAAATTTTGCCTGCCAAACTAGAATTTACATCTATAAGAGGTAAACAGGATGCTAATCGTCAGTTCCGCAGTAACGAACTGATCTTTGTCACGGCTGTTTCCACGCTGTCTGCCAGGAATTCCGATCCTGTCGCCGGTAGCATAACTACGGTCCTGCAGCAAGTAAGCTGCCGTAGGATTGCCATTGGCATCTGCTGGAAACAAAGCTGTACCCGCATAGGTGGTACTTACGTCATCCAGATAATCGGTGTTGGTAAAGCGGTATAATACTTCCAGCCCCAGGTTAACCTTCCTGGACAGGTTGTATTTGAAGCCCCCACCCAGCAACCAGGCTGTAGATACAAGGCTATAAGGCTTCCTGTTGGGGTACATGGCACTCCCCTGCCCTTCCGTACGGAGGGGTTGAAGAAAGTACTTCCTGTTGTTCAGAAAAGCATAAGGATTGAAATAAAAGAGAGAGGCCCCACCTGTGAAGTACGGCGTAAAGCGATAATAGCTGGAGCCGGGTTCGAAGCGGAAGAAGTTAAAATCGCCCTGTACCCCTACTTCATATACGTTGGTATTGAAACTGAGGTTACGGCGCTTCTGAAAGTCGTTGTTGTTGTAAGTATCAGAATAACCCAGCATCATATACCGCCCGTGAAAGCGTACGCCGATGTAGTCGTTCATGTACTTGCGATAAAAGATCCCGATAGCAGGTTTAGGGGCGTTAAGACGTCCATTGGTATTGAGATCTCCAAAATAGTGGGCAGCTCCTATGGAAAAGCCCAGTTCACCGGTATAAGACAGCTCGTTCTGCGCAAAAGCAGGCGTCATGAACAGGGATCCAACTGCTAAAAGGGTGAACGTGATGATACGTTTGTAAAAAAAAGGTTTGCCCATAAATCGGTTTGCTTAAACGCGATAATTCCTTTAAACGCGATTATCCTGCTTTTGGTATTAAACTAAGTAAACAAATGTAATAAAAAATCCTAATGTGCTAATATGCTAATATGTAGGTTATTTACTACAACATAGAATAAGGGAGGTTGTTCACTGAATTGATTATCAATTTATTTTCAATCATTTTGGTTCCACCAGCGACGAAAAAGAAATGTTTGGATTTATTTTAATATATTCCTTGCATCAATACCCCAAAGTAACTTATGTCTTAATGTCTGTAAAAAATTACTATCATCCAATCGCAGCAGGCAAAATTTAAACGATTCCTTCTTTATCGCCAGCTGCACGGTATTATCAATCGTCTCCATCCTCGAATCCAGCGTACACAAAAACTGGTCACTCCTTCCTTCCACTTCAAAACTAATCACGTTATCATCCGGCACTATAATCGGCCTCACATTCAGATTATGCGGCGCCACCGGCGTAATTACAAAACTACCTGCTTCCGGAAACACCACCGGCCCCCCACAACTCAAAGAATACCCTGTGGACCCGGTAGGCGTAGCCACAATCAATCCATCGGCCCAATAAGTATTCAAAAACTCCCCATTCAGGTAAGTATGGATCTTTACCATTGCCGACGTATCCTTCTTATGGATTGTAAAGTCATTCAGTCCATAGGGCACCTCGCCAAACAAAGATGTCACATTACTATCCAAATGTATCAATGTTCGCTTATCCACCACATACGTACGCTGCTTCAGCGCCTGTACTGCCGCATAAATGGCATCCTTCCCTATACTCGCCAGGAATCCTAATCTTCCGAAATTGATACCCAGTACCGGAATATTCTTATCCCGCACATAACAAACTGTATCCAGCAGGGTTCCATCCCCTCCCAGGCTCACAAGAATATCTGCCCGGCCATGCAGGTCAGCTGCACAGGCAAAGGTAGCTGGCTCTTTTGTATAAGTGATATGTGGCTGTAAGGCCTGAAAGAAAGCTTCGTAAATGATCACATCGATCTCTTCTCTTGCCAGCTCATTCAGTAACAGCTGGATGATTGGCAGGTCTTCTCTTACAAATCCACGGCTATATATTGCAATCTGCATAACTATTGTGAAGGACGATTATATGCTGATATAATGCATCAGCAGATCGTAATTTTTCCGAAGCATATCTTCCTCCTGCTCTTCGGTGATTGTGTATTTAATTGTGTAGTTGAACCGCTCAAATGTAGCCACCAGCCCATGTAGCTCCTGACGGTTTGTCTTCAGCAGTACTTCCAGTCTGCCCGAAGCCGGACTGGTAATGGTATTCACACTGAGCAGTGTGATATCATTCGATTCTGCAATTCTTGCGATTTCACTCAGGCTATAATCGCGTGGGTCAATGTCCAGTGCAATGATACCTCCTGGTTCCTTTACACCATTGTACTGTGCCAGCACCGCCAGCAGGTTATCTTTCGTGAGTACACCCAGGTACTCGTTTTCCCGGCTGATGACTGGTAGTACGGATAACTTCAGGTCATAAAAAACCCGCAGCGCCTCATAAAAGTGAGCACTCTCCAATACGCCGGGCTTCGGACCGTTGTATTCCATATTCTCCAGTGATATCTCTGTATCTTCCAGATCAAGGATATCATCCTCTTCAACCAGCGCCAGATACTTGTTTTCAAGCACCAGGGGCAGTTGGGAAAGATGGTATTCGTTCATCAGGCGCAGGGCTCTGGACCCTGGATCAAGAGGATGGAGAATTGGTATAACTGTCGATATAAGATCACGTGCCAGCATTATTAAATTGCGCTATTGTGATACAATAATAGGAAAAGAATCGCTAACGTCCTCGTACCGGACGAGGGGATTTATGAATAAAGCATGCTTCCCTTATTATATACGTAACGCTAAATCCGCGTGGTTTGTTACATACAGCGCGATAGGACGGTAGTGGATGAGTGGTAAAAAAAATGGAGCTGATCCTGTTGAATCAGCTCCAATATATTAATGTGAGTAGTAGGTTTATTTACTGCCCAGTTTTTGTAAGAAAGGATGCAGGATCTTATTAAACTGATCCGGTTGTTCCATCATAGGTGCGTGTCCGCACTTATCAATGAAGTGCAGTTCTGAATTAGGGATCAGCTTCTGGAACTCCTCGCCTACCAGTGGCGGTGTAACGGTATCGTTCAGGCCCCATACCAGCAGGGTTGGGATCTTGATATCACGCAGCTCTTCACCAAGGTTATGGCGTATAGCCGACTTAGCCAGTGTGATGATTTTGATTACCTTAAGACGGTTGGTCGTAATGTCGAACACCTCGTCCACCAGTTCTTTGGTCGCCATTGCAGGATCATAGAAGGTGAGTTCTGTTTTCTTGCGGATATATTCGTAGTCTCCCCTTTTAGGATAAGTTTCGCCCATCCCGTTTTCAAACAGACCGGAACTACCTGTCAGCGTGAGCGATTTGATCGGAGCCTCCGGATGTTTCAACAGGTATACCAGGCCAACATGACCACCCAGGGAGTTGCCCAGCAGGTGCACATTGGTATAATCCATTGTTTCAATAAACTTATGAACGTACTTGGCCAGGCCAGCTACGGAAGTATCCAGAATATTCAGATCAAACAAAGGCAAAAGCGGTACCACTACTTTGTTGTAGTGGCGGAAATATTCGATCAGTCCCCCGAAGTTACTCAGTGCACCAAATAACCCGTGCAATAATACCAGCGGTTCACCCTCCCCTTCTTCAACAAACTTAAACTTTCCCTGTGTTTTGATTTCGTAATCCATTGCCAAAGCTTGAAAGTCAATTTTGCGCTAAAATAATTCTTTTTATTAATTCAAATAATCTTTGAAGCGAACGATATAGATCATTTAATCTATGTATACCACTCACTATTGTTTGCTCTGTATCTCCCTGGCTGCGTTATCAAAAAATGATTGCAGACTGGCAAACATATCCTTAAAGGCAGGAATTAACTTGCCAACCCCATTCATGACAGCAGGCCCGAGATGCTCAATGTACGGATACACAACAGATTGCATTTTGATCTCCGGACTTAACCAGTATAACTGATTGGCTATCCATAAAAGGACGCTGTAGACCATGATAAAGATAGCACTATACAGTAAGATCCCGCCTAATTTGTTTAGCCAGCCCATCATCGCCACTTCTACCAGCTTTTGCAGCATGGTGGCGCCAAGGCGTACTATCAACACCACTCCCAGGAACAGGGCTATGAAGCAAATAACTGGTAACCAACGGGTATGCACATCCCAATGTGATTGGGCATACAATACCGCAACAGCGGTCAACTTCAATGCTGCTGCCAGTCCCAGGGTGACTGCTACAAAGGAAAATACCGCCACGATCAGGCCACGGCTATATCCTTTATAAATAGCAATTACAAGGATGATGGCGAATACAATGTCTATACCCATATATTTCTATAGGAAGATAGGAGATCGGGGAAAAAGAATTGAAAGTCCCCGCTTATTTGGCCAATAACTCTTTTACCAGTCCGGAAATGGCTTTACCCTCCGCTTTACCAGCTAATTGCTTGGTAGCCACGCCCATTACCTTACCCATATCGGCAGGAGAGCTGGCCCCTGTTTCAGTGATAATAGCCTGGATGGCAGCTTTCAGTTCAGCTTCGTCCATCATCTTTGGCAGGTACTTTTCGATCACAACCAGTTCTTCCTCTTCCTTGGTGGCGAGGTCTTCCCTGTTTTGCTGACGGAATATATCCAGCGAATCTTTTCTTTGTTTGGCTAACTTCTGTAACAGCTTTGTTTCATCTGCTTCGCTCAGCTCTCCGCTAAAGCCTTCTGCAGTCTTGGCATGCAGGATAGCGGCCTTAATAGCACGCAGCGCACGCAAATCGGCTTCTGCCTTTGCCAGCATAGCTGTTTTAATCGCTGCGTTAATGTTTAGTTCCAGAGACATATATGGTTGTTTTGAAATCTTGGATTATTACTGTTCTGCCTTTTGCTTCTCTTCGAACTTCTTATAGAAGTCACGTGCAAAAGTTCTCAGTTCGTCTGCCTGATCCTTGTAGGGAGTAGCACGCTGGTAAGTATCAGCCATGGTCATCATCGTCTGAAAGAAGAAATCAGCCATTTCATCCACCATCATCTGCTTTGTCCACAAATCTATACGCAGTGCTGTCTTTTCAGCGCCGTCCCAGAAAGCAACCATCATCGCCTTCGACTGCTGGTAACGGTCTGCCTGAGTACTATCCGTTGCCCTCCATTCAATCTTCTCAGGTATCCTGTCGTTGTCCAGTTCAACCTGGATCTGTATGGTAGATGTCTTTGCCATAAAAAATAGTTCCGATATTTTAGAAACGCAAATTTACTATTAAACTACGAATGTGCTGATGTCCAGATTTATGATACTTATGTTATTATTTTAATATCATGGAAGCCGCTTCAGTCCAGCTTCCTGGCAGGGTCACCTGCCTGCCACGTTCCAGCATCCTGCTGCGCAATACCTCGTCCTTGTACAAAACCGACATTTTTTCTGCCAGGTCATCCAGGCTTTCAGGGTCTGTATACAGCACCCCTTCCCCCCCGGCCACCCTTGCAGCCGGTCCTTCCATAGCTACCACAGGTACTTCGGACCTGAGTGCAGCATACACCGGCAGCGCCAACCCCTCGAACCTGCTGGTATATACCAGGGTATAAGCGCCAGCTACTACACGGGACAAGGTTTCCTGACTGGCATCCTGCAACCAGATAACGTCGTTACGAAACTTGTAGGTAGCCATATTTTCGATGATTTCAGCACCGGCATTGGTGGGAGCGCCGGCGAGGACCAGTTTCATATTGGAACGTAGGCGGCGTTTCAGGGCGGAAAATGCCTTCAGCAAAGGAAGGATATTATTCCGGGGATGCATACTGCCTATTGCCACAAAGTATTCCACCCCTCCTGTAAACTCCTGTTTAATTTGCTCTCTCTCCTCCCATTCCACCGGTCGATAACTACTATCTAACCCCGGAGGTAGCAAGATCAGCTTTTCTGCTACAGCAGGGGCATAAGTTAACAAATCTTCCTTTACTACCGGTGATACAACCAGGACTTTTTCTGCTGCCTGTATATATTTCCGGGTATTCTTCCGCAGATATCGCTGCAAATCCTTCGACATGCCAGCTACTCCATGCAGAAAACCTGTATCAGTGATCAATATGCGGGCAGGTACCTTGCTGCGCAGGGGCAATTGCCCGTCTATACCCAAAAATAGATCCGGTTGCTGCTTTTTGATAGCCGCCGGAAGCTGCCATTCCCTCCACCAGTACAGTTGCCATGCCCTGAGGCCTTTGCGTGGCACTTCCACAAGTTGCACATTATCAGGGAATTCACTCAGGGAGACCCCTGGCCCGTCTGTAAAGAAGATAAACTGGTGCTCCGGATGCAAACGGCATAATTCCTTTAAAAGTGCTGTGCTGATATTTCCTGTATCTGCCGGCCTATCACCCGCCAGGCCGGCGGCATTCACTCCTATACGCATAGTTAAGCTGCTTGTTCTGATGGATGCAAAGCTACAGCTTTTGTACTTGCAATACATAGGGTACACCTTCGGTCCGGCTATAGTGCTAAAAGCCCACCAGATCAGTATCTTAAGGTCACCAATATATCACCTCAATATCCCTGGGATATTGAGGTGATATATTGGTGTACTATTGGTGACCTGTTAATGCCGTATTGGCACTATATCTCCGCTATATTCAGGGTATAGTTATCCCATCGCTATAGCACAGTTATAGCTGCATAATAATACAGTGATAGCAGCGCTATCTTATTCCGCCTTATTAGTGATCCAGAAAGTTTTGGTAATTGTATTATCCGGGTTATCTACAGAGGTAATCACCACCGTCACCAGGGTAACATGGAGCGGCTCCAGGCCGATCAGGGTAATTTCAATGGCACCGGTAGTACTGGGCGCCACTGCATTTTGCGGAATATTGATTCCACCGGGATCTGTTACGGCTGTGACTGTAACGGTCACACCACTGGCAGGCAATTTGGACGTTACAGCTGCCTGAAAAGTATAAGTAGAACCTGCCGCCGCTGTATAGGAAGCCTCTGTTACATTTGCGAGCGTTACTTTTAAACCCTCTTCTGCAGGCTTCACTGAAGTGCCGTCTTTCTTTTTGCAGGAGGAAAAGGTCAGTGCAAACAGGGCCAGGATAGGTAAAAGATATGATTTGATAGGCATAAGGATGTAAATTCAGAATAAAGTTAAAATTAATAGTTTTTATAATGCGAAACAAGGGGCTATTGCCGCACGTCCATAGCGTCTCTCAACCCATTTCCCAACAGGTTAAATGCCAATACCATCAGCATGATGGCTACCCCCGGTGCCAATGCCAGCAAAGGGTTATGGGTGATAATAAAATTGTAGTTCTCCTTGATCATCAGGCCCCAGGAAGGCTGCGGTGGCTGTACACCCACCCCCAGAAAACTTAACCCTGCCTCCACCACTATCGCCGTGGCAAAATTGCCGGCAGCCACCACCATCACAGGTCCTAATATATTGGGTAATATGTGTTTAACTATTGTACGGGCATGCCCAAAACCCAGTGCACGGGTCGCCTCAATAAAGGTCAGCTCCCTCAGCGATAGCACCTGCCCCCGGATAATACGCGCTACATTCACCCACATAGTGAGCCCCACAGCGATGAACACCTGCCAGAACCCCTTGCCCAGGGCCAACGTAATCGCAAACACCAGCAATAATGTAGGTACTGACCAGATAACATTCACCAACCACATCACCACATCATCCGTCACACCACGGAAATAACCCGCTACTGCCCCCAGGAAAATACCAATGGTCAGGGAAATGATCACGGCTATGAAGCCTACACTCAGGCTCACTCTTGTACCCACCAGCAAACGGCTCAAAATATCCCGCCCAAACTTGTCGGTGCCCAGCCAGGCTTTGTAGTGCTTTATATAAGTTCCCTTTGCCGGGTAACTTTCCCTCATGGTTGTTTCTTCATCCACATAGCGCTGCACGATGATGCTATCCCTACCTTTCTGGTAACTATTTACGGGGACCCAATTCACTTCCTCTGCCTGCCCGGAGATCAATCTTTTCAAAAAACCGACCTTTTCCACGGGTTGTTGCCTGGGCAGGGCCAACAGGTCAATACTAAAACCAGGGTGCTGCCCTCCTATTTCGACAATCATCCTGTTCGCCATAGGAGTGCCATCAGGACTTACCCAATAAGCGATGATGCTGAACACCACGGCGATGGCGATCAGCAACATGCCTGCTACTGCCCCCTTATTACGTCGCAGTCTGGCCCAGGCCTGCTGCCGGAAAGATGATCGTATATTGAGCTCCGCCATATTTTATTTGACTTTTCGGCCTTTCCACTGGTAAGAGCCAAACTTACCCAGCCATCCCGCCACTACAATATATGGAATATGAAATAACTGCCCGGGTATAAACCAGGTGAGCATCCCTTTTTTACCGAAGAACCGGGATACAGGAATCAGAAAGTAAAACTCCAGCACCACCTTATAGACCATAGCGATGAGGAAATACGGCAGTGCTGCGGGCGCAAAAAGGCAGAATAACCCTCCAAACAGCAACACGGCGTTCCAGCAATACACCAGTGCCAGTACCCAGGTCAGTCGCTTGTCGTCATACTTATCTGCTTTCGAAGACCAGCGGATCCGTTGGTTCATGAAGGCTTTGAACGTATCGACGGGTAGCGTTTCCACTATCGCATCCTCACTCTTTAAGTACTTTACGCCATCCGGATATGCTTTAAATACTTTGAACATCAGCAACATATCATCACCGGAGGCGATATTGTCAATTCCTTTGAAACCATCTACTTCGTAGAATACTTTTCTTTCATAACCCAGGTTAGCACCATTGCACATCGTGCCGTCTTTGAGCTGTGCCAGGGCGCCTGTGATCCCCTGCATGGTCATGAAGTCCAGCGACTGGAGGATCTTGAAGAAGTTGTTTTCTTTATAGAAGCTCACCGGGGCAGCGATGAATTTAGGCCGGTATTGTTCGTAGAACCTGACCATCGTACTGATCCACAATGAGCCCATTACGCAATCTGCATCTGTGGTCATAATCAGGTCACCGGTCGCTTGTTCTATAGCCAGTTCGATGGCTTTCTTTTTATAGGAGTTCAATCGTTCTGTTGCACTGAGGTATTGGCTCAGTTGCAGCAGTTTGATATTATCAGCGGGAAAGTTCTTTACGACAGCAGGCGTACCGTCTGTCGAGAAGTCATCGATGACAATTACTTCAAAGAGGTGTGCCGGGTAGTCCTGTGCGTGAAGGGCTGCCAGTAAGGGAGGCAGGTTATCTTCTTCATCGCGGGCAGGAATGATGACAGTCACTTTGGTGAGGCCGGTAATAGGTTGAGTGGGTATATAGGGTGGTAATGCCTTCCAGCCATGTCCATATCGTATCATCAATATGCCATACAATCCTCCCAGCAGGAATAAGACGGTGAGAAAAAAATACATACGCGAATTTAAATCTTATCTAATATTATTTCACCCAGGTCTTCAGTGAGTAACTGATGCCCTTTGTCAAGTACCAGCATTTCGCAGGGAAAGGTGCCATCCATGAAACGTATACCCAATGACGATGGTATGACCCGGTCATATTTGCCAAATATGAGCAGGGTATGCACGCGGTATTGTGCCAGCAGTTGTTTGATGTGTTTCCGGTCAGGCATCATATGCGCCATGATGGTCCATACATTAAAGACCAGTTCCCGTTTTTGCAGGGTGTTCATGCTGGTATTTGCAAAACGGTGCAGGCTGTTATTGATCAGTTTCAGCTTGTTGCCGGTATTGAGTAGCCAGAAGTAAAATCCGGGGTGATAAGTAATGTGGCGAAAGAGCCGGCCGCCGATGCGGGTCTGGGTCACGAAATGGTGCCATGGATTGTCCCGGAGGCCGTCGGCCGCCAGGAGGATCAGTTCCCGGATCTGGGGGGCCATCATTTCGGTGAGACAGAGGGCAACGCGGCCTCCCATGCTATAACCCAACAGGGAGAAAACGGTTTTTTGCTGCGTTTTCAGGAGCAGGGTGATGATGGCATGAAGGTCTTCCTTTTCGAAAGGGCGGTTTTCCTGCCACCGGGTTTTGCCATGGAGGGGCAGATCGAGGGCAACAATGGTGAAGACCTCGCCGAGTGCAGGCACCAGCCGGGAAAAGGGCAGTGTACTTTCTCCGAAACCATGCAAACATACCAGGAGCTCTTCACCTTTGCCGGCGATGGCTCCATGGATGCGGCTGTTTTCATATGGAAGATAGAATGACTGCATGGCGCAAATGTACCCTTTTCAATTTTAACGAATATTTATTGGCTACGGGGCAAAGATTTCTGAGGCTTCCGGCACGCGCACTCAGGCAGGAAAGCAACCTGTTATTACTGCGAAAATTGAGTATTTGCAGGCCCGGAATTTCCTGATTTAAAATTGCTATGTGAGGTAAAAAAAGTAAATTGAATAGTAACTCAAATTAACTGATAAAACTTTATCACAATGGAAGCAACTGTTGATAAGTCCACGTTGAAGGGAGCCGAGTTCCTGATCAAAGAAAGCCCCGTACATGAAGTGTTTACACCCGAAGATTTCAACGAAGAACAAAAAATGATTAAAGAGATGGCCGAACAGTTTGTGGCAAAGGAAGTCACACCTGTATTGGACCGTATCGATAAACTGGAAGAAGGGCTCATGCCTTCCTTACTGGAAAAAGCCGGCGAGCAGGGATTACTGGGTGCCGCCTTCCCCGAGGAATATGGGGGGTTAGGCAAAGACTTTATCACAGCTACGCTCATCAACGAAGCCCTGGGTGCAGGTCATTCCTTTTCTGTGGCCATGGCGGCCCATACGGGTATTGGTTCCCTCCCTATCCTGTACTTTGGTACGGAGGCACAGAAACAAAAATACATTCCCCTTTTGGGCACCGGCCAGATGAAAGGCGCCTATGCACTGACAGAACCTAACTCCGGTTCCGATGCACTGAGTGCTAAAACAACCGCTAAACTGTCTGCCGATGGTAAATACTATTTACTCAACGGCCAGAAATGCTGGATCACCAACTCCGGGTTTGCAGATGTATTCACCGTATTTGCCAAAATAGACGGCGATAAATTTACCGCCTTCATTGTGGATAAAGATACGCCTGGATTCACGCTGGGTGCAGAAGAGCACAAGATGGGTATCAAAGGTTCTTCTACCCGCCAGATCTACTTCCAGGATGCACAGGTACCTGTAGAAAACGTACTGGGTGAGATTGGAAAAGGACACCTCATTGCGTTCAATATCCTGAATATTGGCCGGCTAAAACTGTGTGCTGCCGCACTGGGAGGTGCCAAGGCAACAGCCACCATCACCATTGAATATGCGAACACACGCGAGCAGTTCAAACAAGCCATTGGCAACTTCGGCGCTATCAAGCATAAGTTAGGCGAAATGGCCATCCGTATCTGGGTGAATGAATCAGCCGTACCGTACCGCACAGCTCATAGATGAAAAAGAAAAAGAACTATTGGCCGCCGGTAAACCCTTCAACGAAGCCCTGCTGGGTGCAGCAGAAGAATATGCGGTGGAATGTGCCATCCTGAAAGTAGGTGGTTCAGAAGCCCTGGACTACGTGGTGGACGAAGGGGTGCAAATACATGGTGGTAACGGCTTCAGCGATGAATATGTAATTTCAAAAGCATATCGCGACAGCCGTATCAACCGTATCTTTGAAGGTACGAACGAGATCAACCGTTTGCTCACACTGGATATGACGCTGAAACGCGCCATGAAGGGCAGACTGGATCTGATGAATCCTGCCATGAATGTGATGAAGGAGCTGATGAGCATTCCTGATTTTGGTAGTGATGATGAGACACCTTACGCTGCAGAGAAAAAACAGATCGTGAATCTGAAAAAAGCTATTCTGCTGGTAGCCGGTGCAGCTGCACAAAAGCTGATGGCGAAGCTGGAAAGCGAACAGGAAATACTCATGAATATTGCTGATATGGCAATAGAAACTTTCCTCGCGGAGAGTGCGCTGCTGCGCCTGCTGAAACGGGTAGAGATAGAGGGTGAAGCCAGCAACACATTGCAGGCGGATATCGTGAAGACATACCTGTATGATGCAGCAGACCGTATTAACAAGTATGCAAAAGATGCCATCAATTCATTTGCAGAAGGCGATGAACAGCGTATGATGCTGTTAGGTATTAAGCGTTTTACAAAAGCTGCGCCGGTGAATACGAAAGATACGAGGAGAAGAATTGCAGATAAATTGCTTGCAGATAACAGGTATAGCCTGTAATACTTATTCAGGCGCTATACTGCTTATGGGTAGCCGTTTCTTTTAAAGCAAATTATTCGATTTCAACTTATATGCCATCCCGCGAAGAGCCGGATGGCATTTTTTTTGTTTATTTGCGACCGGACAATCATGAGAATCATAGCATTAATCATACTGATACAGATAGCCTTTACTGGAGTAAAAGCGCAGGAGCAAGCCTTCCTTAAAATGGTGCAGCCGGTAAGGACTGAGATCAATACCAGTAGTTCAAAGCAATATATGTCGGGTCGCACCTGTGTAGGTTGTAAAGTAACGCTGAATGATGATACCATCCACGTATACCCCACCGGCGTATTCGCATTAAAGCGGATCATCAAACCGGGCAGAACTTCTTTTACCCTGACCACTACGGATACCACCGGGAAGAAAGTATCACGTACTTACAATTACTACTATACGACATTGCCGCCGGTACGGGCAACGAGCGTGTTTCGGATAGATGACATCAAGGTATTTCCCAAGGGGAATAGTACCCTCTCCCCCGGCGATACGATCCATGTAAGGATAAAGGGCTATCCGGGCTGTAAGGCTTACTGGATGCACGAGACACCATTGCATGAATTGCCCTCTTCCAGATATGGAGCGGAAGGGTTCTATGAAGGCTCGTATGTGATACAGGAATCAGACTCATTGCTGGACAATAAAGTAGCGGTATTCCTGAAGAATAAAGGTGGGAATACAACCGTATTGCAGAGCAGTAATAAACTCACCTACCAGCGGAACCAACTGCTGGCTGGCAGAACGATTGATAGAAATACTTACCTCACTATAGCACCGGAAGGGGATCGTCTTGGGCCTGTTAAAATTGGGTACCTCGATCAGGATGTGCTGCTGCGGATCACCGGCAAACAAGGCAACTATTTCAAGGTAAAGCTCTCCAACCAGCAGACCGCGTTCATTCCTGAATTACTGCTGGATACCCAGACACTGGCAGCGCCTACCCCTCTCAATATTGTGGAGGAAACCCGTACATGGAGTGATGCCAGGTATGACTACATTTCTGTAGGACTGTCTGAACGACTCCCCTACCTCAGTACACAGCAGGTAGATCCGGGCAAGATCACATTAGACATCCATGGGGCAAACCTGGAGCCGGATTTTACCCCTATTTCTGATTCTATGCAGGAAGTAAAGGGGATAAAATGGGAACAGATGAGCGCAGATGTACTCAGGATAAATATTTCCCTGAAGCATAAACAGCCCTGGGGCTATAAGGTATATTATGACAGTACCCGCCTGGTGATTGCTGTAAAGCATATACCCACCAGTTTCCAGCTGAAAAACCTGACACTGGGTTTGGACCCGGGCCATGGCGGAACAAATGTGGGTGCGCTGGGTGCAGCCGGATATTATGAAAAGCAGCTGACACTAATGATTTCCATGTTACTGAAGACGGCGCTGGAGCAGGAAGGTGCTAAAGTACTCATGACCCGAACCACAGACCAATACGTTCCAAATGAAGACAGGCTGTCATATTTCAGGCAAATGAACCCAGACCTACTCATTAGTATTCACCTGAACTCCTCGGTGAACCCGGTGGATGTACATGGTACAGCTAATTATTATAAACAGCCTTTTTGTGAGCCATTTAACCGGGCGATTCATGGCCAGTTGCTGGGGCTAGGGTTATCTGACTTCGGGAACAACGGGGATTTTAATTTTATACTGAATAACCCGACTGAGTTTCCCGATGCATTAATAGAGACGCTGTTTCTGAGTAATCCGGAGGATGAGATGAAGGTACTGGATGAGGGCTTCAGACAGCAGATGGTAAATAGGGTAATAGCGGGAATCAAGGATTTTCTGCGGGAGGCCGAGTTGGATAGTGTGAAAAGGCAGGCTACGGAGCCCGCAGCGGAGCCTGGTAGTAGTGAGGAGGGTCCCGGCCCGGATCAATAAAAAAGGAACTTATTTCGTCATAAATTTTCCCTTTTGCGTAAACGATTTTCCCGAATCGACATGAATTGCAATTTATTCAGGTGCAATTTTGCTGCGCAAAAAATAACAAAGATTTATGGTAAGGATGACTATTAAGTCCTTCATGCTTACTTTGAGCATGATTGTTTCCTTCTTCTATGCCGCTACTGCTACTACTTTAGAGGACAATAATGGTGGGATTAAAGGTAAAATTGTTACATCTGATGGGAAACCAGCTGCGGATGTATCTGTGATATTGCAGGGGACTAGTTTTATGACAGTTTCTGATGGGGCTGGTACTTTTGTGTTTAAGAATGTGCCTACAGGGAATTACCAGGTGGCGATTTCGTTTACTGGTTATGCCAATAAAACAGAGGATGTGAGTGTTGAACCAGGTAAGATCGCCACAGTAAAGTTCCAGTTGGAGGTTTCAAGCAAACAGCTTTCAGAGATCGTTATTACAGGTAACCAGACTAAACTGGTAAAACGCTCCAGCAATTATGTAGCGAAGTTACCTTTGGCCAATGTTGAGAATCCAACTGTATATGCTGTGATCACTAAGGATCTCCTGGCACAGCAACAGGTGTATACAGTAGATGAGGCAATGAAAAATGCGCCTGGCATCACTAAAATGTGGGATGCAACCAACCGTAGTGGTGATGGTGGCGCTTACTATAATTCACGTGGTTTTACTGTTCAAAGCCAGTTCCGTAATGGTGTAGCTGGCAACGTTTCTTCTGTAATCGACGCAGCCAATATCGAAGCCATCGAAGTAATCAAAGGACCCAATGCTACTTTATTCGGCAACCAGCTGACTTCTTATGGTGGTTTGATCAACCGCGTTACAAAGAAACCTTATGACCACTTTGGTGGAGAGGTGGCATTTGCAGGTGGTAGCTATGCTTACAACCGTATCATGGCTGACATCAATACACCCTTAGACTCTGCAAAGAATGTGCTGCTCCGCCTGAACACAGCCTATACCTCACAAGGTAGCTGGATGGATAATGGTCATAACAAAACCTTCGCATTTGCACCCAGCCTTTCTTACAAAATCAATGATAGATTAAGTTTATTACTCGAAGGTGAATTCTTCAGCGGGGAAGGTAATGGTAACACATTCTTCTTCTTCCCATGGGGTCACAACGTTTCGGAACTGAGTGCTCAAAGAGCTGATAAACTGAATATAGATTACAACCGTACTTTCGCTAACGAAGACATGACATCTACCAGCCGCAACGCGAACTTCTTTGGTACGATGAACTATAAGATCTCTGATCAGTGGAATTCCCAAACAGTCGTATCCATGACCAACAGTTATTCAAATGGTTTTGGTCCTTACTTCTACCTGGTAGCCAATGACCGCATTTCCCGCGAAGACCAGTCTACCAGAAATAGTAAGGCAAACACGACAGAGATTCAACAGAACTTCATTGGTGATTTCAAGATTGGAAAATTCAGAAACCGTTTTGTAGGTGGTATTGATTTCTTCTATCTGAATTCTAATCAAATATTCATCAGCACGAACTATGATACCGTATCTACTCACGGTACTGTAGCCAACTATAGCGATTTCAACGCTGCCAATATGAATGACGTTTATCAGGCAAAAGGCAGTCTTGTCAGATATCCTTATATCTATAAAAGATATAACTACAGTGCATATGCTTCCGATGTATTTAACATTACAGATCAACTGGCAGTACAGGCTGGATTACGTGTAGATTACTATGATTTTAAAGGTAACTATAGTGAGTCTGCTGGTACTACTTCCGGCGCATATAACCAGGTTGCCTTATCTCCTAAATTTGGTATCGTTTATCAGGTTATTAAAGACCGTCTGTCTTTATTCGGTAACTATCAGAATGGCTTTACAAATACAAACTCTCAGATTTACGTGAGCGAAGGTGTTAGCAAAACGTCCCGGCCGGAACAGGCTAATCAATGGGAAGGTGGTGTAAAAGCCGATATGTTTGATGGTAAACTGACTGGTACTGTTAGCTACTATGACATCACCGTTAGTAACGTTCTTCGTGCAGATAATCAGCACGCCAATTTCTACCTCCAGAATGGTTCTCAGAAGAGCAAAGGTGTAGAAGTGAGTGTGGTTGCCAATCCATTCCAGGGCTTCAGCGTTGTAGCAGGATACGGATACAATGATTCCAAATACATTAATGTGGATGTGGATGGTACACCAGATGTTGATGGTCGTCGTCCGGCTACTGCTTCTGCTCCGACTTCGGCTAATCTGTGGTTAAACTATCGTTTATCCAATGGTAAACTGAAAGGGTTAAGCATTGGTGCAGGTGGTAACTATGTAAGCGATATAAAAATCGTAAACAGCATCAGCCAGGGCGTATTCATTCTGCCTTCTTATGTAATCATGAACGCTACGCTTGCTTACGAAACATCTAAATTCAGGTTCGCTGCCAAGGTGGACAACCTGACGAATAAACACTACTGGGTTGGATATTCTTCTATGAATCCTCAAAAGACAAGAAGCTTCACCGGTACAGTTGCATTCAAGTTTTAACAAACACTTGCATAATTGAAAAAGGGGTTATCGTAATAGCGATAACCCCTTTTTCATTATATATAAAGGATAAATTTTTACAGGTCAAACTTCACACCGAAGTTATATCTCGGCCTATAATACTCTGCCTGCATTGTCCTTGAAGAAATTCCCTGATAATAGCGCAATGGCTGGTTAGTCAGGTTATTCGCCTCTGCAAAGAAACGCCAGTTCTTAGCAAACTTGTAAGACGCATTTGCATCTAAGAAGAACTGCTTATCGTAATAGCTGTCATCAAAATCACTACCTCCCAACGCATCCAGATAAGCCGCTGTATAATTGCCAGACAATCTCGCTGAGAAACGCTTGTTCTCAAAAGAAAGAGAGGCATTAAACATATGTGGTGCAGTACCTGGCAATGTCACACCAGTACGCTTTTCGCCATCTGAATTATATACGCCACTGGCAGTTGATTTTGTATAAGTATAGTTCACATACACACCAAAACCTTTTGCGAATCCAGGCAGGAAATCCAACTGGCGCTGCAATGCTACTTCAAATCCATACACCTTCACATTATCACCATTCCGTGCCTGTTTATATGTCCAGTTCTCCCCATCAGGAATTGGATTCGTTGCAGTACTACCATAATCAGCGGTAAAATCGGCCGCTGAATAAGACACATTTTTGTATGTATAAATGAAGTCGTTGATACTTTTATAAAATACCCCACCAGAAAGGATACCCACTGATTTAAAATACTGCTCCGCCATGATATCGAAGTTCCATGCATACGCCGCTTTCAGATCCGGGTTACCGGCGCTGATCGCTGCATCATCTGCTACGCTGCTCACATAAGGTGCAATATCATAATAGTTTGGACGTGCGATAGAAGTAGTCGCTGCTGCACGCAGTACCAGGTCATTATTTACATTGTACCTGAACGTTACACCTGGCAATACATTCAGATAACTATTCTTCACATCACGCTGACCAGATAATTCTTCTTCATCTTCTACTACGTTGCCTTTATAATCAATCGCTGTATTTTCAAGACGTACGCCGGCAATCATAGAGAGCCTGGAAGTAAAGTCCTGATCCCAGCGAACATAACCTGCAGTAATTGTTTCATTCGCTTTATAGTTCACCGCAAGGTATTCCGCCGGATTATCTTCACCTGTGAATTTAGCTGCATCATTCAGATTTAAGCTACCTAAATATGCTTTGGATACAAATGAACCACGATTGTATTTCGCACCTGGCTGGTATCCTTCACCGGTATAGCTTACCAGTGGCATAGTAGACAGTGCTCCATACTCCGTTACCGGTTCATAATCGAAGTAATTGTTCTCACGTTTTTTATCCTTGATACGCATTCTGCCACCTACGCGTAAACGGCCTTTCTGCTCAGGCAGAATGCTAAATGGAAAACGCAGGTTTACTTTCAGGCCTAACTCATTCTCCCGGGTATAATCATGATTCTCTGACAGCGAGTTAAACTCAAGGTCATTCTCTGTTACAGTCGTTGTCACCAATGGGAAACGGGTGTTAGAAAGATCCAGTGATAACGGTGCATTTTTCACCCGGAACTCCATATAGCGCTCATTTGGACGGTCTTCACTTGCAGAGGAATAACTCACAGCCCAGTCCAGATCTACCTTGCTACCCAGCAGGTGTTCACCACGCAGGGAGTAGTTCTGTACGCGCTGGTCTTCCAGTCTTCTGCCTTTGTTACGATCATTGTTGATCCCTCCTTTTGTTTCACGACGTACCTGCCCGGTATAGCCCGTGATGCTACCATCAGTGGCATACTCAGGTTCGATATCGCTATATCTCAGGCGGTAACGGTTTTCACGGTCATCACGCCAGGTATACATTCCATTTGCGTAGATGGTATTTTTTGCATTGATCTTATAATCGAATGCACCAGATAAGCTACGGCGAATGCGCTGTACATTGTAAGTACGAACCTCCATTTCTTCGGTGTATACATGTCCTGCATCGTCTTTCTTCCAGGTAGCTTCTACGTCGTCTGAACCGTAGTCGTTGTTATTGTAAGAAGCACTTACTACAGCCCCCAGTTTGTTGTTGAAGAAGCGATTACCCAATACCAGTCCACCGGTGTACAGTGGCTTGTTACGAATAGGGTTTATGCCACCGGAGAGGGTGGCAGATACACGAAGACCATTTGGCGCAGCACGGGTAACGAGGTTCACAGAGCCACCAATTGCATCTGCATCCATATCTGGTGTAAGAGTTTTGTTCACTTCGATGGTCTGCACCATATCAGCAGGAATCAGGTCCATTTGTACGCGACGGTTATCGCCTTCTGCAGACGGGATCCTGTCACCGTTCATGGTTACGGAGTTCAGCTCAGGGGCCAGGCCACGGATAATGATGTTGCGGGCTTCACCCTGGTCATTCTGCATGGTGATACCTGGAATACGTTTCATCGCATCGCCAATGTTCGCATCAGGGAAACGGCCAATCTGGTCAGCAGAGACGATATTGGTGACATTCGGATTGTTTTTCTGCTGGTTCAGGGCTTTTGCCTGACCACGCAGGCGGTCACCGACTACCAGCACTTCTTTTCCGGCTACACCACCGGCTTCGAGTGTCAGTTTCAGGTCGGTTGCCTTGCCGGTAGCAACGGTCACTTCCTGTGTATAAGATTGGTAACCAATGTAAGTAACTTCCAGTGTGTAGGTGCCAACAGGTACGCCAAGGAATTCGAATTTACCCTGTTGATTGGAAACGGTGTAATGATTGCCGGGTTTCAGCTTCAGGGTAGCCCCTGGAAGAGACAAAGACTGATTTTTGTCGACGATACTACCAGTAACCAGGCCGGTAGTCTGGGCCAGGCAAATAGCGCTGAGCCACGAGAAGAGCAAAGTGAAGAATACTTTCCGCATAAAGGTTGAGTTAATTTGTGGGATTTTTCGCATAGTTGAATAGAAGCAGGTTCCCCAGACCTGCAGGTGAGCATTTAGTTCAAAACATGTGGTTGAATAGTGGTGCAAAGGAAATATTCTAATGTTACGCCACTGTTAAATGGACGAAAAATTCACTCCCGGATTCGGGGGAAGTGACTTTTTCGGATCGGCTTAAGGGGGCAGGCGGGGAATGCACTAAAGTGGCTGGCTTTTCACTGGTGTTACGATTACTAATTGTTATGAGCTATAACCCGGGGTTATGTCAAATCTCATAAAAAATTAAAAATCAATTACTTAATAAAACAGACTTTTACCCTCCCAAAGCAGTAGTCTACCCATTAAGTAGATTGATTTATATTTGGGAATCGTTTCATAGCTTTAGTGGGCAAATACAATAAAATGGCAGACGAGATAAAAGCATTTAACGAGTACCGGGAGAAGATGAACGAGGTCATTCTGGGCAAACAGAACAAAGTGATCAACCGGTTATTCAATCTGGACACCAATACTTATATGGAGGGTGCCCTTAGTACAAAAGTGAAAGAAATGCTGGGATTGGTTTCATCAATGGTATTACGTTGCGATGACTGTATCAAATATCATCTGGGCAAATGCCATGAGGAGGGAGTAACCACTGAAGAGATGTACGAAATTTTTGCAGTAGCTAATATAGTTGGGGGTACGATCGTAATACCACATACAAGAAGAGCGGCTGAATACTGGGAGGCGTTGTTGGCACAGGAAAGCTGATTGTGGTCAGTTCCCTATACAGTTATTCCGGATTGCGTAATCCCTATCGGGTTACAATTCGTAACTTTGCCAACCAATTATTACTTTTTCTATTAACAATACAACAATGTCAACAGCAACTATAGCTCCGCAGGCGTTAACGGCGAAGGATTTTGCAACGGACCAGGAAGTACGCTGGTGCCCGGGTTGCGGAGATTATTCTATATTGAAACAGGTGCAGACCATTATGCCCGGACTGGGTATACCTAGGGAGAACATCGTGATTGTTTCCGGTATTGGCTGTTCATCCCGCTTTCCCTACTATATGAATACCTACGGCATGCACTCCATCCATGGCCGTGCTACTGCCATCGCGTCCGGCCTGAAAGCCGTACGTCCTGAGCTGAGTGTGTGGGTTGTAACCGGAGATGGCGATGGTTTGTCTATCGGCGGTAACCATACTATTCACCTGCTGCGCCGTAACTTTGATATTAATGTGATGCTGTTCAACAACCAGATCTATGGTCTGACTAAAGGACAGTACTCTCCTACTTCTGAGGCTAACAAGGTAACGAAGTCTACTCCTTTCGGTAGTATCGACCATCCGTTCAACCCGATGGCCCTGGCGCTGGGTGCTGATGCTACCTTCATAGCCAGAAGTATGGACCGCGACCCTAAACACCTGCAGGAAATGCTGAAACGCAGTCATGCACACAAAGGGGCTTCTTTCCTGGAAATCTATCAGAACTGTAACATCTTTAATGATGGTGCTTTTGAAATATTCACCGAAAAGTCCAGCAAGGCTGAACAGGCACTCTTTGTAGAGCAGGGACAACCACTGTTGTTTGGTGCGCAGAAGAACAAAGGTATTCGCCTGGATGGCCTGAAACCTGTAGTAGTGGAAGTGGGTGCCGAATATAGTGCAGACGACCTGTGGATCCATGATGAACATGATTTCTACAAGGCGCAGATCCTGACCCGTATGTTCGACGATCCTCGTATCGAAGGCCATTTCCCTCGTCCGTTTGGCGTGTTCTATCAGGCGTTCCGTCCTACTTATGAGGAGCAACTGAACTTCCAGGTAGATGATGCATTCAGCAAGAAAGGTCCTGGCGACCTGGATAAGCTGCTGGCTGGCAAAGAGACCTGGACTATTAAATAAGCGCTTTAAATCCACCAATAAATAGAAAGCATCATCCGCAAGGGGATGCTTTTTTTTGCAATAAAAAAAGGGCGGCAACCTAAGGTTGCCGCCCTTTTTCGAATATCTTAATGGCCCAGTGTGCCGAGATTAAATACCATTTGATACAACAGCAGTAACCCGAAGACGATCATACTACCTCCTGAAATCTTATTCAACCACTTCACATTCGTCAGGGTCAGCTTATGCCTGATTTTATCAGCCACAAATACCTTTAATATATCTGTAGACAACACCCATATCAGGCAAACCCCGTAGGTGATAATCTTATGGCCGGTAGTATGCGCACTGTTCGACACACAGATACCCAGCCAGAAAAGGATCACACCCGGGTTGAGGGAATTCATCAGGAATCCCGCCAGCCAGATCTTTAAATAGTCGTGGGTCCTGAACATCTCGGGTTTTTCATCGCCGGTGCTGATCTTTACCTTTTTAAAGAGCAAACCGTACAGCCCCATACAGATGAGCAGGCAGCCACCGACTATGCCGATAGGTTTGTTATATTCCTTCAGGTCAAGGAAAAATGCTGTGGCCAGGTTGCCTAACAACACATAAAAGATATCACTGAATGATACGCCCAGCGCAAAACTAATCCCGGCTTTGAAGCCGTTATTTACACTATATTTTATAATCGCGAAGATGACGGGCCCGACAGATACCGATAAAACCAATCCTAGTGCCACTCCGGAGAATACCGCTGATAAGAAAGCAGATGTCATGCGCTACAAGATTCCTATCTAAAAATGAGGGGTAACTCTCCCCTTTGTTGATGAAGTTACCCCTCTTTTTACTTTATAATTCGTTAAAAGTTCTTACACTGACTTCAGTTTGGACGCCAGAAAGTTTTCCCAGTCTTTCAGTTTCTCTCCTTTCATAACACGTGGGAACTTGTTCATTGCACCTTCCTTGCCCTTTACACGCAGGTAGTCGATGAACACATCATTTGGCAGGATCTCAACAAAGATCTCCTTCAGTGCAGAGGTACGTTCTACTGCATAGTCGTCATTTACCTCACTCAGGGTCTGGTCAATGATTTCCCGTACACGATTGCTGTCTACGTTTACGTCATCGGTACCAATAAACCACCGGTGTGCAAACAGGTTATCGTAAGGGAAACCAGCTACGGTAAATTCCCTGACAGTGATACCCAGCTTTTTCTGCACGGCATCGATCGCATTGTTCATGTTATCGATACTCATGTGTTCACCGCAAAGGCTCAGGAACTGCTTGGTACGACCTACTATGATTATCTCATGTTCTTTTACGGAAGTAAACTTCACGACGTCCCCGATCAGGTAGCGCCATGCTCCCGCACAGGTCGACAGCATTACCGCATATTCCACATCTTCTACCACCTCATGGATCATATAAGACTTAGGATTTGCTTTTACTTCGCCATCGCTGTTAAAGTTCTCTTCAGTAAATGGAATGAATTCGTAGAAGATACCGGCGTTCAGGACCAGTTTAATGCCCCTTACATTCGGACGGGCCTGGAAGCCAAAGGAGCCTTCCGAAGCCATATATGTTTCAATGAAATTGATCGGTTTGCCCAGCAGCTTTTGGAAGCTGTCACGGTAAGGCTCGAAGGAAACACCCCCATGGATATATACAGCCAGGTTCGGCCAGATCTCATGAATGTTTTTCACTCCGTGGTACTTGATGATCTCTGCCAGTACAATTTGTACCCAGGCAGGCACCCCACATACAGTACCTACATCCCATTGTGGCGCCTTACGCACGATGAGCTTGATACGCTGTTCCCAGTTTGGTTTTTTGGAAATATTCCCGCCTGGTTTGTAGAAACGTCTAAACCAACGGGGTATGTTCTTCGCCTGGATACCACTCATGTCACCTTCATAGTAATCCCCTTTTTCGTACAGGGCAGTGGTACCACCCAGCATAAGGATCCCTTTGGAGAACGATTTAGGCGGAATGTCGAAGTTAGCCATAGAATACAGCTGCTTAACACCCACCTTCTTTACATTACGCAGCATGTCGCGGGTAACAGGTATGTGCTTGCTCGCAGATTCGGAGGTTCCCGAACTGAGAGCGAAGTATTTGATTTTTTCAGGCCAGCTTACATTAGCCTCACCTTCCAGGCACTTATGCCACCATTCCGCGTGCATCTTGTTATAGTTATGTACGGGTACAGTGGAACGATAATTAGCAATGATATTCGGGCTATTGAGTATTTCCTGGAAGTTGTAATGCTGACCGAACTGCGTATCCTTAGCTTTTGTAAGTAGCCTGTACAATACCTGTAACTGATACTGGCGTGGCGTACCTAACTTAAATGTGAACTTCTTCCTGATGCGCAGTGACCTGGATATAAGATTACCTAAAATGGCCATTAATTACCTTCTTCTTTATTAACTGCAAAAATACGGCGAATTCGGATTGAGTGGAGACTGAATTTTATCATACCCGGCCGTTGGCGGTCTGAACATTCTACTACCAAAATTTGTCCCCAATTGGCAATCCAATACAAACATATTACTAAAAACGATATGGCAGGTAAAAAAATTGAAACGTACCTTTGCTCCATGTTAAAAGAAACCCTTCTCAAGGCAACACAGGCTGGCGGACAAGTTTTACAGCATTATTTCAACGGGGCTTTTCAGATCAGCAGCAAAAGTACCATCAATGACCTGGTTACAGAAGCCGATAAAGGGGCAGAAACAGCCATCTTTAAGGTGATCCAGGATACCTATCCTGACCATTTTATCCTCAGCGAGGAGTCGGGCGAACTGGTAACCACCTCTAATACAAAATGGATCATTGATCCACTGGATGGTACGGTGAACTTTGCACATGGTATTCCTATCTGCTGCGTGAGCATCGGTGTGGAAGTAGATGGTGAAATGGTATTGGGCGCTGTGTACAACCCCTTCCTGAACGAGTTTTTCTTTGCAGAAAAAGGAAAGGGCGCTACAAAGAACGACAAGCCTATTCACGTATCTGCCAAGACAGATCTGGGTAGTGCCTGTATGGCAACGGGTTTCCCTTACCAGTGGGAAGGTGGCGAAAATGACCCGGTAGACATTTTTGCTTACTTCGTGAAGAGAGGACAGGCCGTGCGTCGCCTTGGTTCTGCCGCAATTGACCTCTGCTGGGTAGCTGATGGTCGCTTTGACGGATATTACGAACATACCCTGAATGCCTGGGATGCTGCTGCCGGTTTCCTCATCGTTGAAGAAGCAGGCGGGAAAGTCACCGACTTCAAAGGCAATAGATACTCACCTTACCAGCGTACGCTGATTGCCACTAATGGCCATATTCATGCACAGCTGGTAGATGTCGTTAATGGAAAATACTGAGCAACATAATGAGTGAAGAAAGAACCGAGATCAACTCGTTAGGCGAATTTGGCCTGATCGAGTTCCTCACAAAGAATATTGAAATCCAGCAGTCGAGTACCGTTTTAGGTGTGGGGGACGATGCTGCCGTGATAGACCACTTTGGTCGTCAGACAGTCATATCTACGGACATGCTGGTGGAAGGCATTCACTTTGACCTGATGTATACCCCGCTCAAGCACCTGGGGTACAAGTCTGTAGCCGTGAACCTCTCCGACATATATGCCATGAATGCAACGCCTACCCATATTACGGTGAGCATTGCATTCAACAACCGTTTTTCGGTGGAAGCCCTGAATGAGTTTTACGAAGGGGTGTATGCTGCCTGTGAGAAATATGGTGTAGACCTGATCGGGGGCGATACTTCCAGCTCTCAGAAAGGGTTTATCATCAGCGTGACCGCCATCGGCGAGGTAGCACCTGACCAGTTCGTGAAACGCTCCACTGCCCAAAAAGGCGACCTGCTGTGCGTATCCGGTGACCTGGGTGCCGCATTCTTAGGTCTGACCCTGCTGGAAAGAGAGAAAAAGATTTACCTGGAAAGTCCGCAATTGCAGCCAGACCTGGAAGAGCAGACTTATATCATAGGCAGACAGCTGAAACCTGAGCCAAGAAGAGATATCATCGAGTGGCTGGAAAAGAACGACATAAAGCCTACAGCTATGATGGACGTAAGTGATGGCCTGAGCTCTGAGATCCTGCATATCGCGAAGCAATCTAACCTGGGCGTAGTGCTGTATGAAGACAAGATTCCGATTGCACAGGAGAGCAGGGAAATGGCGCTGAAGTTTGGAATGGATCCTACTGCATGTGCCCTGAGTGGTGGTGAAGACTATGAACTGCTGTTCACCATGAAGCAGGAAGACTACGATAAGATTGTGATTTCAGAAGAAATTAGTGTGATCGGGTATATGGCAGACATCAGCGAAGGAGCCCATATCCTTACCAAAGGTGGTAATAAATATAAGTTAGTGGCGCAGGGCTGGAATGCGTTTCAACAATAAGTCATTCAACAAAAAGCGCTTCTCTCCGAAGCGCTTTTTTATTAACAATTATTTCCGTTTTTGATCATTTAATTTCCGCCTTGCGTATGCAACCCGTTGTTTTTCAGTAGACATTTGTCTCACTGTAAAACAACTCCATGACAATGAAGCATGCGCTGATCCTAACACTAGGTAGCATTATTATCTCCTTTCAACCAATTTTCTCTCAACAAATCACGCCGGCGCAAAAATTAGTCCTGAATACCGGAGAAGATTCTCTGACTGCAGGTAAGTCTACCAGCAGAACTGTGATCTCCGGTTATGGCTCAGCGTTCTACCAGCGTGATATGAATGAAAAGATGGCCCGCGCCACATTAGAAAGGGTCGTATTATTTGTAGGACACCAGTTTAACTCCAAAATCGCCTTCTTTAGCGAAATGGAACTGGAAAATGCAAAAGTTCAACCCAATGCCGTAGACAACGGCTTTGCCGGTGAGATCTCCATGGAACAAGCCTACCTGAAATTTAGTCTCAATCCCCGCCAGTACATCGTAGCTGGTTTGTTCGTACCGCGTATTGGTATCCTGAACGAAAACCACCTCCCTGTCAATTTCAATGGTGTAGAAAGACCAATGGTTGAGCAGCTGGTGATCCCCGCTACCTGGCGCGAACTGGGTATAGGTTTCTATGGGCGTGCCCGCCGCATTCCGCTTAATTATACACTGGCAGTAGTGAATGGCCTGAACGACGCCACCTTTACCCACGGTACAGGTGTAGTAGATGGCAAGGCAGAAGGCAGTGGCGCTTATGCCAACAACCTCGCTGTTACCGCCAGCCTGCAATACTACTGGCAGAACTTCCGGTTCCAGGTATCCGGTTATGCCGGTGGAACCAATGGACTCAACGCCCGGAAGTCGGATAGCCTGAACCTGCAGCATGGCTCCTTCAGCCTCCCTGTTTACCTGGGTGAAGCGAATATCATGTATAGCAACAAAGGATTCTCCGCCAAGGCAATCGGTACGATGATCTCCTTCCCCAACGCCAGCGACGTAAACAGGGCATATGCCAACAACGTAGCCAAAGTAATGTATGGCGCTTACGGAGAACTGGCCTACAACCTGCTGGAAAATTCCGTGCAATACAAAGACCAGCAACTGAATGTATTTGGCAGGTATGAAGTACTTGACCTCAACTCCACTATCCCTTCGAACGGCATTTACGACGGTACACTGAAACAGCAACATATCATTGCCGGTTTCACCTACCTCCCCATTCCCAATGTAGCGATCAAGGCAGACGTGAGAATCCTGCATACGGGTGATGAAAACCCTGCGCTGGTCATCAATCCAAGTCCTGCCAGAGTCCCTTACAGGGTCAATAATTCCTTCCTGAATATTGGTATCGGTTATTCATTCTGACAATCGGAATTTATGGAAAACAATGGTAGAAGAACTTTTCTAAAAGATACCTGTAAGATCTGTGTGCTGGGTGCTGTATCATTTTCTGTAACTGACTTTCTGAGCTCGTGCGGCACGACGCAGAAGGGGTTTAAAACAACTGTTGACAACCAAAAAGTTACCGTGCCCCTGACGCTCTTTGATGCTGGCAATGCACAGATCATCAGCCCCAAAAACTATGAATACGAAATAGCCGTACAAAAGAATCCAGACAACACTTATCAGGCATTATTACTCCGCTGCACACATCAGCACAATCCCCTCGTACCTACCGGCAATGGCTACCTGTGCAGCCTTCATGGCAGCCAATACGACAAAACCGGCAAGGTAAAAAAAGGACCTGCTGAAAAACCGCTTCCCATTCTGCAAACGGAAACTACAGCTACCAATTTGATCATACATATATAACTAACATCATGAAAAAACTTGTATTACTGTTCACTGCAGGTGCCATCACTTTGCTTTCCTGTAGCAAAGACAGCGACAACGGTACTGGTAACAGTGATTTTGCTGCCCTGGAAGATTCGGTGACCATCAACTTCGTGAATAAAACCGCCATTCCAGGCTATGAAGACCTGCTTGCCAAAGCCACTACTTTCAACAATGTAGTGACTGCCCTGAACTCCTCTACTACCGAAGCCAATCTGACTGCCGCAAAAACAGCGTGGAAAGATATGCGTAAGACATGGGAACAATGTGAAGGCTATCTGTTTGGCCCTGTTGAAGATGATAACTACGATCCAAACATGGATACCTGGCCGGTAGACTATGTACAAATGGACTCCCTGCTCAATAGCTCCAATGCACTGGAAATAGCTGACATCGAAGGACTGGCGACACTCTCCCTGAGAGGGTATCACCCCATTGAATATATCCTGTGGGGAACAGATGGCAAGCGCGCTGCTGCTGACCTCACTGCCCGCGAAAAGAAATACATCACCAGCCTGACGATAGACCTCAAAAATACCTGTACCAATCTGCGTAACAGCTGGATCTCTGCGGGCGGTAACTACTCAGCCAAAGTACTGGCTGCGGGTAAAGGTGCTCAGCCATTCCCTACCAAGCAAAGCCTGTTTACCGCTATGGCAGCGGCTTTGGCAGACATCTGTGAGGAAGTGGGTGAGTCTAAAATGAAAGACCCTTATGATGCAAAGGATCCTAATATCGTAGAGTCACCATTCAGCGGAAACTCAACTACCGACTTCAAGAACAATATTGTGGGTGCATATAACGTATATATGGGTACCTTCCTCGGTAGCAATGGTAAAAGCCTGCATGCACTGGTAGCAGCGAAGAATCTGAGCCTGGACAATACCATTCAGCAGCAGTTTCAGGCAGCCATCAGCTCATTTGATGCCATCACCATGCCTTATGAGAAAGCGATTATCGATAACGCTCAGCGTATTGTAGTCGCCAAAACCATGAGCAATCTGGTAACACTGAAAGGCACCATTGAAGGAGATCTTGAGAATTTCATCCTCACTAATATCAAAGATTGATTTGAACCAGCCGGCACTTCTTTTGAAGGCCGGCTACTTTTTTAATATACTTTTCAATGCGGATAAGGAAGATCTATTTAGCAGCGGCTTTACTTGCCTGCCCTGCATTGCTGATGATGTGTACCAAACCGGCACCCTTCAGCGATGAAGATTACGACCCGCGACTCAGCGGTGGTGCTGCTACCGTATTTGACGCCACCAGCAAAGCTTTTGGCAATGTGATCCCTGGCCTGAGCAACTATGATCAGCATATTCATGACCTGGGCGATAACAGCGTAGACCAGACTTTTGTAACGGCACCGGCTACTATCAATAGTGGATTAGGGCCTATATTCAACAATGTGAGCTGCAGGAGTTGCCACCATAACGATGGTAAAGGAAGTCCGACTACAGGTACCGTGACCTCTTCGATGCTGATGCGATTGAGTATTCCGGGTACAGATGCACATGGTGGCCCGCTGGCAGTACCAGGATTTGGATTACAGCTGCAGGACCTGGCAGTATTTGGGAAGACTGCAGAAGCTTCTGTGAAGATCACCTATACTGAACAGGTGTATACCTATCCTGATGGTACAGTGACTACGCTACGTAAACCAACTTATTCTTTTGTGAATCCTTATACAACCTTGCCAGTCAACCTGATGGTGTCTCCACGTATGGCCCCGCCATTCTTTGGATTGGGATTGCTGGTGATGATTCCTGAATCTACGCTTCTTTCTTACGCAGATGAAAATGATGCGAATGGAGATGGGATCAGTGGCAGGCCGAATTATGTATACGATGCGTCGAAAGATAAGATGATGTTGGGAAGATTTGGGATGAAGGCAAATACAGCGACTATCCTTACACAGGCAGCGGCCGCGTATCAGCAGGATATGGGCATTACCAGCCGGATCTTTCCAAAGGAGAGTTCTTTTGAACAGCCGCAGACGGATAACCTTGGGGATGACCCGGAGTTGCCGGATAGTTTGCTGAATGCGGTGGAGTTTTATCTTTTGTCGCTGGCTGTACCAGCAAGGAGGAATACGACAGATGGGGATATTATGGCGGGTGAAAAGTTGTTCGCGCAGGTGGGATGTAGTAGTTGTCATATTCCTACTATGCAAACGGGGGTAGATGTACGGTATCCGTATTTGAGTAATCAGCGGATACATGCTTATACAGATTTGTTATTGCATGATATGGGAGATGGATTGGCAGATGGAAGACCTGATTTCAAAGCGAGTGGTAATGAGTGGAAGACGCCAGCCTTGTGGGGTGTGGGGCTATTTGAAAAAACCAATGGGACCCCGTTTTATTTGCACGATGGAAGAGCCAGAACATTAGAAGAGGCAATACTGTGGCATGATGGGGAGGCGGCGAAGGCGAAGGTGAAGTTTAGTCAGTTGAGTGCGGGAGAGAGAGGGCAGATGATTGCGTTTCTGAAATCATTATAGCACTTTTGGGTTGCCTTGCAGCCCTGGCAGCAAAAAGGCCGGTCAGCTTCACTGACCGGCCTTTTTGTTTAATTATTTATTGAACGATTACTTTTATAGTCTGGCTATTATGTGTCGGCGGCAATACCCCGGCAAACACACAGAACTTCAACTGGTACGTACCCGGTTTATCAGGCATCTGCACTTCTATTCTCACTATCCTACGCGCTATTGCCTTACTGATAGTCAATTCGGTTTTTACCGCAGGAAACTCTACATCCTTTTGGGTGAACGCATATCCTACCAACGCTTCATTTGCTGTATCCACCGGCACTGCCTGATGATACCCATTATCCACCTGTAGCAGGAAGCCCATAGTACTATTCGGCTTTACCTTTACCTCCCGCATAGCAGCTATAAACTGCACCAGTGAATAAGAATAATAAGGATCCTGTAAATGGAACTTCACCAACCCTTTCGACGTATTGAAGCTATCAGTCGCCGGAATATTCTCTGTCGCATACACAATCTCTACCTGCTTCCCCCACAACTGTTTCTCCGTTTCCCAATAGTTATACTGACTACGACGATTATACCGGCTATTGATACTATACCCCAATCCATTATCACTATAGAACATATACTTGGAAGGCATCTGGTAACTATTCAAAAACACAATCGAACGACCACCAGCATGTTCCTGCAGGGTCTTCGCCCACTCCCTGTTATGATGGATTTCAGGACGGATATCTACACCTGGCATGAAATCCCATATCATATAGACACGGGCTACAAAAACAACCACCAAAGTCACGGGCGCCAGATACTGGATCACCTTCAATGAACGACGGATAGATCTCTTTCTTCTTACTGACTGGTGTGCCAGCACCATTACGGGAGTAAACAGCATCACCGTCCAGTTAGCCTCTACCCTGCCCTTGAATGTGCTCAACAGGAAGAACACCAATACACCCACTGTACAGAACTTCAACGCTCTTTCAAAAGCACTCTGTATAGGACAGACAAATGCATAGTACAACACTAACCACCCCGCCAGCGGACCGAATAACAGGATCTGTCCGATGATATATTCCAGTGTAAAATTGAACTGATAAACAGACGCATTTCTTTCAATCAGATGATACTGTAAAGAAGGAAAGTCATGCGCATATTGCCAGTATAAATGCGGAAGGAATAAGATCGTAGTAATAACCACTGCTATATAAAACTTGAATACTCTCAGGAGATTCAGGTTTGAGATCACGGTGAAACCTACCAATAGCACACCATGGTATTTACTGTAGAACATGAGCGCCATGCTCAGTGCCAGCAGGAAGGTATTCCGCCAGCTTTGCTGTTCCAGGAACGCACGATAGATGTAAAAATATAAAGCCGCAAAGAAGATCAATGGAACATCCGGCACTGCCAGCATACCCCCTAATTGCATCGCACCCATTACCAGCAATAAGAGGTAAAAGAGGCGGTTATCCTTGCGGGGAATCAACTTATCAGTAATGATAATAGTACCCAGGTTCAGGATCACCATTCCCACACGTACACCAAATTCATTGTGAAAGAGTGCATACCCCAGCTTAATCAGCACCGCTACCATAGGCGGGTGGTCAAAATACCCCCAGCTCAGGTGATGGGCATATACCCAATAATAAGCCTCGTCATCCATCAGTTCTGTATACCCGGCCTGTATGAGGCAAAGCAGGAACCAGACCAACAGGAAAAGGTTCTTATATTGATTCTTGGTAAAGTAGCGTAGAAAGCCCATGAAGTTTTTGCTTGAAACCGCTAAGATAAGATAAGTTGCTGGAAGGCCCAGCTTTCATCCAGCGCCAGCATGGCTGTACGGAACCCCGGTGCAATACGACCCAGCTCCTGAGAGAGCCCTGCTACCACAGCCGGGTAAGCCGCTGCCATGCGCAAAGCTTCTTCTGGGGCAATACCTACCTGTGCTATACAGTTTTGCACCGCCTCCAGCATAGTGAGCGCAGAACCTGCTAAAGTGCCGTTCGCATCCTCAAAGCGATTGGTTACCTGATTCCAGTGAAATGCGTAGTCTTCTCCATCATTTCCTGCTACTGCATCTGTGATCAGGAATAAACGGTTCCCCATCATCTTCTTACTGATGCGGATAGTATTGTAGTCAACGTGAATGCCATCGGCCACCACACTTGCATGTACATGCGGATGATCGTAGATAGCGCCTACCATACCCGGTGCACGGCTTTGCAACTGCGACATGGCATTGAAAAGGTGAGTACAGGTCGTAATGCCATTTTCGAACGACTGGTAACATTGCTGGTAGGTACCATTGCTATGACCGGCGGATATCAATATTCCCGCTTCCTGCAGACGGACAATGAGGTCTGGTGCTACACGCTCGGGAGCTACTGTCATCATCTTCACAATACCGGCGCCTTGTTGCAGTACCCAGTCTATGTCTTCTGCAGTAGGTTGTTTGATATATTCCAGCTTATGTGCACCATTCTTTTCTGGACTGATATACGGCCCTTCCAGGTGCAGGCCTAAACAGCCTTGTCCACCTTGCGCCCAATATTCCTTTACGGCGGCAATGGACTTTACAATCATTTCAGCAGACTGTGTCGGAATGGTGATCATGAAGAATGCTGCGCCACCAGTCTTGCAATATTCGTAAGTAGCTTTGATAGACTCCACGTCGGGTAAGGTGGGAAAATAACGTCCATTACCTCCATAAATCTGCAGGTCAATAAATGCTGGCACCAGATCTGCCCCGTTCAGGTCATGAAGTGTAGCATGGGTGGGAATTGCATTTGAGGCTACAATGTCAGTGATTCTACCATTTTCAGAAAGTACTACGTGGTTTTCCAGCCAGTTATCGCCGGTGAAAATTCTGCAATTGCTATATGCATTCAGCATGGGTTATATGTTTATGATCCGCCAGGCTCACTGTTCATACAGCTCCAGTGGTAACCCATCCGGATCGGTAAAAAACGTAAATCTCTTTCCGGTATATGGGTCAATTCGGATAGGCTCGGTAATGACAGCATGAGTTGTCAACCGGGTCACAGCCTGGTCGATATCTGACACAGCAAATGCCAGGTGCCGCAGGCCGCGCGCCTCCGGCCGGGAAGGGCGGGGCGGAGGATCGGGAAATGAGAATAGCTCGATCACATAGTGTCCATTCAATGCAAGATCCAGTTTGTACGATGCGCGTTCTTCCCGGTATACTTCCCGGATGATTTCCAGCCCGAGAATTTCCGTATAGAATCGCTTACTCTGCTCATAGTCTGAGCAGATCACTGCTATATGATGAATGGATTGTAGCATTAAAACAACTGAAATTTATCAGCGTCCCTGAGGAAAGGAATGTTCTTCCTTATATCGTCCAGTTTGGCGCGCTCAAGTGTGGTAGTAAAAATATCTTCGTCGTGGCTCTTTCTGTATAGAATTTCGCCCAATGGATCAATGAGGCTGGAATCGCCACTGTGGTAGATGCCGTTACCATCATCTCCAACCCTGTTCACCCCGATAGCATATACCTGGTTCTCGATAGCGCGTGCCTGGATCAATGTTTTCCAGGCGGTGCTACGGCGTTCAGGCCAGTTAGCTACGTTGATGAGGAGGTCATAAGCCGGTGCACCAGTTTCAGGAGAGATCTGGTTACGCTGCCATACAGGGAAGCGCAGGTCATAGCAGATAGTGAGGCATATTTTCCAGCCTTTTACAGAAGCGATCAGGCGGGTATCGCCAGCTGCGTAGTGTTTATCTTCACCAGCGTAGGCAAAACGGTGACGTTTGTCGTAAACACCCGCCACACCATTAGGCTGCATCCATACAAAACGATTGTAGTATTCACCATCCTCTTCGATAATGAGGCTTCCACCGATAATGATGTTCTTCTCTGCTGCTTTTTTAGCCATCCATTGCACTGCCTTGCCGTCCATCTTCTCTGCCAGCTTTTCAGGAGCCATGCTGAATCCTGTGCTGAACATTTCAGGAAGGATTACTACCTCGGTTCTTTCCTTGATACTATCAATCTTTTCGCTGAACATGTTCAGGTTAGCATCAATGTCTTCCCAGTGCAATTTGGTCTGTATAAGCGTTACTTTCAGATCTGACATAAATTATCGGTTTCTAATTGCATAAAAATACGATGACTTCGGCTAAAAACTTTTAAAATTATAGCCCGTCTTTTGCAATTTGTTTAAGGATTTCGCTTATCAGATCGGGTTCATATCCTTTTTGTAAAAGATATTGGGTGGTCTTGTACTGTCTTTTCAGGTATTGTTCTCCTTTAAGGGAGGCATATTTCTTTTCAACCAGCGATTGAAGCACACTCATATAATCCTCAGCATCAATCTCTTCCATCCCTTTTTTGATACAGTAGGCAGAGATCTGATGCTGTTTCAGGCCTGCCAGGATCTTTTTACGCCCCCATTTCTGTGAGCGGAATTTACCTCCGGCATAGGCACGGGCAAACCGTTCTTCGTTCAGAAAGTTATCAGCAATGAGTGCGGCAATGGCTTCATCTATCTCATCACCACGCAGCCCCAGCTCAAGGCATTTTGTTTTTACCTCGCTGTGGCTGCGTTCCTGATAAGCACAGTAATGACGTAATTTTAAGAGAATGGAAGTCTGCATTATTTCTTTACGATCATCAAACGCGCGTAGTTCAGCATAATCTTTTTCTCGCCGCCACCTTTAGGGAAAACTACGGTAGCGATACGATTGTTAGGCGCTCCTTCCATATTGAGGATAGTACCAAAACCAAATTTCTGGTGTTCCACATCCATACCGGGTTCCATAGTAGCCGGATCGTCTGGTGTAAAACCAGCGCTGGGCACATGGGTACTGGCAGCTGCATTGGCAACTGGTTTAGGTGCAGGGCGTGGACCGGCTACAGGCTGGGAAGAGGGGCTACCCGGCGTTTTTTTCTGCATACGATCGAACATGTTTCCGCCACCGCTATTGCCCCAGAGGCCACCACCACTATTGATCGGGCTTCTGCCACCTACGGAGCCACCACCTGCATAGCTGCGGTCAATGTACTGCTCGGGCATTTCCTCGAGAAAACGGCTGGATTCATTGTTGACCAGCTGACCAAAGCGGTAACGGCTGTTCGCATATGTGAGGAACAATCTTGCCTTGGCACGGGTGATCACCACATAGAAAAGACGGCGTTCTTCTTCCAGTTCTTCTCTTGAATTGATGGACAGGGAACTTGGGAACAGGTTTTCTTCCAGGCCTACGCTGAATACAACAGGGAATTCCAGTCCTTTGGCCGCGTGGATGGTCATTAGTTTCACCACATCACTGTCTTCATCGTTGCCTTTGTCAGCATCAGTGAGCAGGGTGATCTGCTGCAGGTAGGTACCCAGGGATTTTTCCAGCAGCTCACCGTCTTCAGTAGGTGTTTCTGTAAATTCCTTTACGGAGTTCAGGAGCTCCTGAATGTTCTCATAGCGGGCGAGACCTTCAGTGGTTTTATCGTTGAAGAGTTCTTTGACGATGTTGGTAGACTTACCCACCTGTACGGCGATATCGTAAGCATTGTGTTTACCGAGCATAGCCTGGAAACTACGGATCATGGTCACGAAGTTTTCGATAGCTTCCAGCGTACCACCTTTGAATCCGAATTCCTGTGCTCTTTCCAGCACATTCCAGAAGGTGATATTGTGCTCATTGGCGTAGATCACCACTTTCTCGACAGTGGTTTTACCAATACCGCGGATGGGGTAGTTGATAATACGTTTCAGGCTTTCCTCATCAGATGGGTTCATTACGATGCGGAGGTAAGCCACGAAGTCTTTGATTTCCTTGCGCTGGTAGAAAGAAATACCTCCATAGATGCGGTAAGGTATGGCTTTGCGGCGCAGGTTTTCTTCAAAAGCACGGCTTTGCGCGTTAGTACGGTACAGGATAGCAAAGTCCCTGTTCGCATAATGGTTGCGCAGCTTTTGTTCGGCAATGGTTTCGGCTACGAATTTGCCTTCTTCATTGTCGGTCATGGTACGCACCAGTTTTATCTTTTCTCCACCAGGATTGTCGGTCCAGAGGTTTTTTTCGATCTGTCCCTTGTTGTTGGCGATCACATCATTGGCCACCTGGAGAATGGATTTGGTGCTACGGTAGTTCTGTTCCAGTTTTACCACCTTTGTATCATTATAGTCCTTTTCGAACTGCAGGATGTTCTGGATGGTAGCACCGCGGAAGGAGTAGATACTTTGTGCATCATCGCCCACCACACAGATATTTTCGTGGGCAGCGCCCAGCAATTTGATGATTTCGTACTGAGCAGGGTTGGTATCCTGGTACTCATCGATCATGATGTATTTGAACTTATGCTGATATTTGTGCAGTACTTCGGGGAAGTTCTTCAGCAGCTGATACATTTTGAAGAGCAGGTCATCGAAGTCCATAGCGCCGTTTTTGAAGCAGCGTTTGGCATACAATTCATACAGCTTGCCATTCATGGGGCGGTTCGCCCTCATATCTTCCTGCTGAATGGCGTAATCGTGCTGATATTCTTCGGGGCCTACGAGGCTGTTTTTGGCGGAAGATATGCGGTTATAGACCATATTAGGTTTATAATGCTTATCGTCCAGGTTTTGCTCGTTAATGATTGTTTTCAATACGCTTTTCGCATCGTCAGCATCATAAATAGTAAAGTCATTGGGGTAACCGAGGCGATGTGCTTCGGCCCTTAACAAACGGGCAAATACCGAGTGGAAGGTACCAATATAGAGGTTCCGGGCTTCCGTACCACCCAGGATTTTTTCCACACGTTCTTTCATCTCTTTTGCGGCCTTGTTGGTAAAGGTCAGTGAGAGGATATTAAAAGCATCTACACCGTTACGGAGCAGGTGGGCGATACGGGTGGTAAGTACTTTCGTCTTACCGGAACCGGCACCCGCTACAATCATCAGCGGGCCTTTGATATGCACAACTGCTTCGCGCTGCCGCTCATTCAGTTCGTCTAAGTAATTTGCCTTCATTATAGTTATTAAAAATCCACATTACCATCAGGAACTGATGGTCAAAAAAATTAAAGGGAAGCCGTAAAAATACGAATTAAATTCATGTACCCATCGCTCAATGTGGGAAGCCGGGCGGGATGCAGGTTTCAGGATATTTTAAACTGTTAAGGTAAAGAGAAATAATGTCCGCTGCAGATGGTGTAATCTGCAATAATGAATAGTCCCCAAATCATGTAATAAAAAGATTAGAAGCGTACGATCCTTGACTTCAGCATTTTTCTGGCGAAGTGGATGCGGCTTTTCACGGTTCCGAGCGGTTCATTGAGCATGGCTGCAATCTCGTAGTACTTATAACCTTCAAAGTACAGCATGAAGGGTTGTTTGAATATCACAGGCAGGTTGTAAACTGCTGAGTGTACATCTTTGATGCGCAGATTTGTTTCAGCAGCATTACCAATTGTAGGGATTTGCTGGTGCATGAGAAATTCGCCGGCGGAGTTGTCGAGCAGACGGAACTGTCTGTTGCCGCGACGATAATTGTTGATAAAGATATTGCGCATGATAGTGTACAGCCAGGCGCGGATATTGGTACCGGCAAGGTACTTATCGCGATTGGCAAGTGCGCGGAAAAGCGTTTCCTGGTAAAGGTCTTTTGCTGATTCGGCATCCTTAGTGAGGGTAACAGCATACGGTCTCAGGAAATCGGCATTTCCGAGTAAAAGTGCGTTAAATTCTGTGGAAGACATACTTAAGAAGTTTAAGCATCTGAAAAAATGGTGTTTCAGCTGATAAACCGGATTGAAGGAAAACATATATTACCAGTATGGGGATAATGTGAAATATCGCTGCTTGCTCTAAATCCGGATGGGGTTGCATCACATTTTCTCAGTTCATGTATCCCGATGTTTCACAAATAATGTCGTTGCGCCATTGCGACGAATAATAGTGATTGGGCGCCGGCTTACAGTAGTAGCAGGTGTTTCCATGGTGGTAAAATTTTACTGGTTACTGATGATGGGGGTTTTGGTTTGCAATTCTCTTGTCTAATAAATAATTCCTGTGCGTTGTTAAATACCAGATGTGACAATGCGTTTTTGATAATATGGAATAGTCGTAGGTATTTACTAAAGCACGCTTTGTACAGATTGGATTCTAATATAAAATGACACTCAACTGACTGACTCTTAACACAATTTAACAAAACATTTTATTATTGCCAAAATAATTCTGGGGTCAAAATGAGTGTATTTTATACGTTTTTGGGGTATCACTTTTTTACTTCGATTGCAATGAAAGAACTCATAAAAAAAGCGAAGGCGTTGCATGTGCAACGCCTTCGCTTTTTCTTATCGTGTACCTGTTATAAGCAGGCAATCTTTCTTACTCTGTTTTCATGTCTGCCACCTTCGAATGGTGTATTGATGAACACATCTACCATTTGTTTGGCGACTGCATCATCTACAAAACGGGCAGGCACGCACAACACATTCGCATTGTTATGACAGCGGGACAGGCGGGATAATTCTTCACCCCAGCAGATTGCTGCACGAATACCCTGATGTTTATTAGCTGTAATTGCTACGCCATTACCACTACCACATACGAGTATACCAAACGCGGCCTGCTCTCTTTCTACCAGTGTGGCTACCGGATGAGCAAAGTCAGGATAATCGGCCGATTCACTCGAAAAAGCCCCGACATCCTTTACCTGGTAACCTTTTGCTTCCAGATAAGAAATAATCTCTTCCTTGCAGTCGAAGCCAGCGTGATCAGAGCCGATAGCAATTGGCAATGACAAATTGAATGTTGTTTGTTGTGACATAAAAAAACTTTTAAACAGTGAAACCGTTACGCTTTATCAGGACCACTCTTCTATTTCCGGTTCTTTTTCTTTATCCTCCATACCTTTCAGTGCTCTAACAGATATATAGATACTGATCTCATACAGCAAATATAAAGGTGTAAATACAATCAGCTGATCGATCACATCAGGAGGTGTGATTACCGCGGCCAATACCAGGATAACCACTATTGCATGGCGACGGTACGTACGCAGGAATGTAGGCGTGATCAATCCAATCTTGGTGAGGAAGAAGATGAGTACAGGCAACTCAAATAATACACCCATACCAATTACGATCTGGGTCATGAGGTCGAAGTAATCATCTATGAAGAACTGATTGACTGCTTTGGTGGTCACCGTGTAGCCAGCCAGGAAATTGATCGTAAACGGTGCCATCAGAAAATAACTGAAGCAAATTCCTAAAAAGAACTGGAAAGAAACCCAGAAGATGATCCCTCTTGCTCCTTTCACCTCTCTTTCTTTCAGTGCTGGTTTTACAAAGCGCCAGAATTCCCAGAAGATATAAGGGAACCCTAATACCAGGCCGACAATAAATGCCAGTTTGAACTGGAGCATGATCTGCCCTGTCAGCACATGGTTCTGAAATACGATATCTACCGGTGTGATACAAAGCTTGTCTCCCAGCCCTGTTGCGTGGCTAATTTTACACAGCGCGATATAGGAAGGAAAATCTCTGTTGGTTGGTCCAAAAACGATTCTATCCAATATTTCATTTGTATATACCCAACCCACGATACCAAACACCACAATTGCTACAGCAGCACGGAACAGATGCCCTCGTAGTTCTTCCAGGTGGTCAAAGAAAGTCATCTCCGCTTTCTCGTTGTTATTTGCAAAAATTCTTTTGAACATATCTGTTTGTCAGGCTGAGTTAAACATTATTCCCTAAGGAGCACAAATATAGCTGTTGCCTGGAAGAAAACAGAGTAAAGCGAATGGTTTTAATGTGATTTAAATGCAGAGCGGAAAGAGTGCTGTATAGACTGGCAAAGAAGTTGATATAAGGTTAACGATTTAGCAAAAGCAGGAGGTACTTAAAAAAAGAGAGCCAGCCCGAGAAGAATCAAGAGCCGGCCTTTCATCCATTGTTTGTTAACCCCAAAAAAGTTGAATTCGAGAATGTCTTTAGTTTCCAGTGTCACTTTCTAATCGATTGATGGCAAGCTTTCAAATTAGTCCGTGTTTCTGGTCACTTTTAAATTTCTATTACAAAAATAGTAAAGAATTATGTTATTATCAATGTTGTAACAATTTTTTTTACATCCTTTTAACAAAAATCAAATCATTGTGTTACATCACCTGTAGCAAATGTATAAAATTCGTGTTAATTCCCTACTACTTTTTTTAAATCGTTTTAGCAGGTCAGATGCTTAATGACTATGCAAATATATTAAAAAAAATATCACAATATCAACACCTGATTTCTTTTATTTTATAAAAAACTAGTAAGTTCTCCTAAATACCTGACAAATAAGCAACTAAAAATGAACTTTATCTCAAAAAAAGCCGTCATTTTATCCAGATGTGGATAAGTAACGGATGCGCCGTACTTATCCAAGTACCTTCATTTTAATCATTTCGATACGTGTCTCGGTTACATTTATAATTTCGAACTCGTAATCATTGATAATAATGCGCTCCTTCTGACGAGGAATAGTCTCGTGATGATTGATGATATAGCCAGACAGCGTCTCACTCTCATCCTCCGGGAAATCAAATCCGTACTTCTCATTCAGGTAATCCAGCTCCAGACGACCAGAGAAGATATATTCTTTTTCTGCAATCTGCTTATCTACAAATTCTTCTACATCGTGTTCATCTTTGATCTCTCCGAATATTTCTTCGAGCACATCTTCGATGGTAACTATACCCGCCGTTCCACCAAATTCATCTACAACCCAGGCAATACTTTTACGTTCTTTATTGAACTTGCCCAGCAGGTCAATGGCGCTCATGGTTTCAGGCACTGCCAGGATTGGGTGCAGAATAGCCTGAATATCGGCAGGACCTTTGAACATATCCAACTGGTGGATATACCCCAGGATATTATCGATCGTGTTTTCGTAAATGATGATCTTGGACAGCTTTGTGTCCATGAACTTGCTATGCGCCTGTGAAATAGGACTGTTTATTTCCAGGGCCTCTATCTCCTTACGGGGAATGAGACAACCACGGATCTTCACATGTGCCAGAGAGAGGGCATTTTCGAACAATTCTGTATTCAGCTCCTGGTTCTCGGTTACATGTTGTTGCGACTGACGTATAAAATGCTCCACATCTACACGGGGGAAAGAGGTGGCGGTTTCTATAATCCTGACGTTAAAGAGATATTTCAGGATCCATTCGGATACAGATACGAGCAGGCTACCTACAACAAACAGTGGTTTTGAAATCACCGAGATAGGCAGTGCAAAGAAACTGAGCAATCCTTCGGGCCGGGAGCGGAATATAGCCCGGGGCAGGAAGAAGCCGAATGTAAGCAGAATGAGGGTAGCCAGCAGGACTTCCATCAATAACAACAGGGGTTGGTAGCTGGTACTTTCCTGTGGGGAAAGCACTTTGTTCCAAAGGGGCTGAAAGAAACCAGCGAACAGAATGCCATAGATAACAATAGTGATCGTAAGGCCCAGCAGGCTGGTTGCCAGAAAACGGGAGGGGTTATCATTAAAACTGGCGAGGATCTTTCCGGTAGCGCGTCCTTGTTTCTTCTTCAGCTCAATGCTAAGTTTGTTCACATTGGCAAATGCCGTTTCCAACCCGGCGAAGAAACCTGCCAGCAATACCAGAAATGCCAGTATCGGGAGTGTATAAGTTTCCATATTTATCAAAAATAACGAATTTCCTGACTGCAAATAGTGTGCAGATAATTTGGAAATGGGGCCTGTGGGGCCCCGACAATGCAATTATTTCAAAAAGCCTTCTACCAGCGCTTTTACTTCTGCGTAGGCGATTGGCAATTTATCATTGATCACAATTTCATCAAACTGGTGAGAGAAGGACAGCTCATAACGGGCTTTCCCCAACCTTTCTTCCAGTGATGCCTGGGTTTCTGTACCCCGCTCGCTCAGGCGTACCCTCAGGGCATCCAAGGTAGGTGGTTGAATAAAAATAGTCAGCGCTGCCTCCTGATAATGTTCTTTGATACTCAGGGCCCCCTTTACATCGATGTCCACCATCGGTGTACGTCCATGACTCCAGATGCGTTCCAGCTCCGACTTCAGTGTGCCATAGTACTTACCGGCATACACCATTTCGTACTCCGCAAATTCATGCGCCTCTATTTTCTCATGAAAATCTTCCTGTGTCAGAAAATAATAATCTTTTCCATGCACCTCAGTCTCTCTTGCCGCCCGTGTAGTAGCGGAGATAGAAAATTCCAGCTGCGGCATCTCTGACAACAGTTGCTTAACGATGGTGGTTTTTCCTGCCCCTGAAGGAGCAGTGATAATGATGATCTTATTAGCCATAATATAGTTTCCTGATTAAAATTAAGCCATAAGCAGCAGGAGTTGGTCTCTTGTAGCTTATGGCTTATAATATATTCTGCGTACAGCTAATTGTACTTATACTCTCTTAATATCTGCTCCCAGCTTGCGAAGGCGCTCATCAATATACTGATATCCACGATCGATCTGCTCAATGTTCTGGATGGTGCTCTTACCTTCTGCACTAAGTGCAGCAATCAGAAGAGACACCCCCGCCCTGATATCAGGTGAAGACATGGTAATACCCCTCAGTTTATGCTGACGGCCCAGACCTATTACCACTGCACGGTGAGGATCGCACAATACGATCTGTGCACCCATATCTATCAGTTTGTCCACAAAGAACAAACGGCTTTCAAACATTTTCTGATGAATCATCACACTACCTGATGCCTGTGTAGCTACCACCAGTACGATACTCAGCAGATCAGGCGTAAAGCCCGGCCATGGATGGTCAGAGATAGTGAGGATAGAGCCATCCAGGAAAGTCTGGATTTCATATTTATCCTGTGCAGGAATGAAGATATCATCACCCTGGATTTCCAGCTGAATGCCCAATTGACGGAACTTTTCAGGAATGATACCCAGGTGCTCCACACCTGCTCCTTTGATGGTGATTTCACTCTGCGTCATAGCAGCCAGACCGATGAAGGAACCAATTTCAATCATATCTGGCAGCATACGATGGCTACAGCCTTTAAGAGAAGTTACACCTTCAATAGTAAGGAGGTTAGACCCTACTCCACTGATCCTGGCGCCCATGCTGTTCAGCATTTTGGACAGCTGTTGCAGGTAAGGTTCGCAGGCCGCATTGTAAATGGTGGTTGTACCATTTGCCATAACAGCAGCCATTACGATATTGGCTGTACCTGTTACGGAAGGCTCGTCCAGCAGCATGTAGGTACCTTTCAGTCCACCATCGCCAGCTTCGAGCCGGAAGTAATTATCATCATTATCATATACAAACTGAGCACCCAGTTTTTCGAACCCGATGATATGGGTATCGAGGCGGCGGCGACCAATTTTATCACCTCCTGGTTTAGGTATATAGGCTTTGCCAAAGCGGGCCAGCAAAGGACCTGCTATCATGACTGAACCTCTCAGTCGGCCTGATTTCTTTTTGAATTCTGCACTCTCCAGATAAGGAAGGTTGATCTGATCGGCCTGGAATTCACAGGTATCGCGGCTGATCCTGTTAATCTTCACTCCCATATCACCCAACAGCTCTATCAGCAGGTTTACATCCAGGATGTCCGGAATATTGCTGATGGTTACCTTTTCGGGAGTTAGTAAAACAGCACTGACAATCTGTAAAGCTTCGTTTTTGGCACCCTGGGGTACAATTTCCCCCTTAAGACGGTTGCCACCTCTTACTTCAAAAGCACTACTCACTTGTTCCTGTTTTTATATTTTTGGTTCTTATTGTTATTGTTATTCTTAGCTTTTCCGCCTTTGAAGTTATTCTGCTGCTGGAAATTGCGTTTCTTATTGCTACTACCGCTATTGTTGTTGGATGTACGAACAAATTCAGCGTTGGTGTTAAAGTTTGGACTTGTTGCAGCAATTACTGCACTTGCGTGAGCCGCAGTATTAAAGCCTGGGTGAAACTCCAGCTGACCATTGGTAATGCCGGTAAGTTCAGTCTTGATAGCATCGTCATGTACACTTTCCTTATGCCAGTTGCTATAGGCCAGTTTCATGTAGTTGCCAATACATTGTGTAAACCCTTCTTTCTTTTCAATATTATCTTCGGCAATGGCTTTATCGATCACCATTTCCAGATTTTTACCAAAATGTCGGTTGCGGGGATACTTTTTAGGATAAGGCAGTCTTTCAGGTCTTGCTTTCAGGGTTTCACGCGTTGGAATGGGGTAAGGTGATTCTACATCTAATCTGAAATCGGAGATGAGAAACAGATGATCCCATAACTTGTGCCGGAAGTCTTCTACATTGCGGAGGTGGGGGTTGAGCGTTCCCATGAGTTCGATAAGCGCCATCGCATTGGCCTGGCGGTGATCTGGGTCTTGTATATTCAGGACGTACTCGATCATCTTTTGGATGTTCCGTCCATACTCCTTCATAATCAAATGGTTACGGGTGGTATTGTATTCCATATCACAATTTAAAAAATAGTATTAAAGTCTTGCTTGAAAGGTAAGTTTGTGCTTTGCGCATTCACAAATGCAAAAGTGCTAAAGGAGAACATTTGTCAATTTTGTACCCTGGGCTCTGGCTTAAGCCGGGATGGCTTTTTTCATGTGAAAGCAAACCGTTCTATGCAAACTTATGAAAAATAGTTTAATTGAACGATAGCTGGGAGTTCCGTAGATAATTAGTTTAACTTTTTCTATAGAAACACCGGACACTGCCAATCAATGTTAATCTTATGCAACCACAGGATTCCTCCAACTTTCGGGCCTTAAATTGTTGTCTCAACATATATTTATAGGATCCTGTGGACAAATAATAATTCATAAAAAAGGCGGCCATGATACCATGGTCGCCTCTTTTTATAATTCTTTCCCCCAGTTGTCCAGTTCTTCTTCTGTCCATAATTCTGGGAAGAATACAATACGTTTATTACGGGGAGGCAGGTATTTCTGCCAGTTGGTACCACCAGTAGCGGCTATATCTTCCGGCTTACGGTTCAGGTACCGCACGGCTGACTTATAATGCATCAATGGCCAGCGTACGTTTATATTAGTATCATACTCTTTCAGCAGCGGTATGATTTCCTGCTGGTCCTCAGGGGATAACCGGCGATACTGTGCCTGTATATTATTATCCTTGTAGCGGGTGGCCAGCTGGAGAAATTCACCCATGTATTTCAGTTCAAACTGCCTGAGGGTAAGGGTTTTCTTGCCAGTGGACAGTTCAGTAGCTCCACTTCGCCAGTAAATCTGGTCCAATACTTTATCCAGTTCAGCTCCCATGAGCCCCGGGCGCTGTGGTTGATAGACCAGGTTTATCAACTCCGTTGAGCAAATTTCTATCTTCCTGAACTGGCCACTCTGAAAGCCGGAAGCCGGTAACAGGGCCATACGGAACTGAAGAAACTGATCTTTGTCCATACCCTCTACCATGATCTCAAAAGAGTTGATCAGGTTACGGAAATAATTGTTGATCCTTTTCAGCTGCGTTTTGAAACCGGCTACTGTGAGCTCCGGAGCAAAGCTAACCTGCTCAATAGCCTGAAGGGTGAGTTTGAAATACAGTTCGGTGATCTGGTGATAAATGATAAAGATGTTCTCATCCGGGATGGGGGTACGGGGATGCTGGAGGTTGAGCAACACGTCCAGCTGGATATAATCCCAATAAGTCAGGTAATCGGCATAGAGCAGCCCATCCAGATAGGAAGACAGGTCCTGGCCCATAGCAGCATACTTCTCTTCAAGACGCTTGATCTTGTCGGCGATTTCTGTTGTAACCATAAATATGTATATGAGAGTTAGCATTCCCCTCCCCGGCCTTTGATGGCTGGCGGGAAGGGGAAAATATCATGGGGTTGCTTATTCCACAACGTTGATAGTTCTGTAAAAGCTCTCTTCCAGGGATATCAGTGTTTCGGTGCGTTCGATGCCTTTGATCTTCTGTAATTCATCGTGGAGTATACGGCGAAGTTGTGTAATGTCTTTACAGATAATCTCCGCGAACATACTATAACTACCCGTCGTATAGTTCAAACGTACCATCTCAGGTATCTTACGCAGTTCTTTAGCCACAGTATCGTACATGGAGCTTTTTTCAAGGTAAATACCGATGAAGGCAATTACGTCGTATCCGATCATTTTTAAATCTACGTGTAATTTTGTACCTTTAACGATACCCAGTTCTTGTAATTTCTTCATTCTAACGTGGATCGTGCCACCGGAAACGAAAAGCTTCTTCCCGAGGTCAGCGTAGGAGATTTCTGCATTATGCATCATTTCACTGATGATCTGCAAATCGAGTTTGTCAATATTCAAATTGTGGCTCATTTTTACAATTTGTTTTTGTATCCGTTAAATTTACATGCAAATATTTGAAAAATATCGAATTTTCAAAAATTTTTCTTAAAAAATTTGCAAGAAAACCGTTATGTCTTTAGATTTGCATCATAATAATCATTCAAAACAACGCCGACATCAAAAAACAGATGTCGAAATTGCGAAAAAGGAATGAGAAGTTCTTAAAAATTGTGGGGTGATGAAATTTGGCAGACATGCCCTCTTGTCTCGGGGGTTGGGAGTCCAGGATAAACACAGCATAATGGGTTGACCACTAATCTTATTTGTGCTGCGGCTAACTGCCCAGTGGAGGTTCGAGTCCTCCCCCTACAGCCTTGGTTTAAAGCTGTTCCGTTCACGCGGGACAGCTTTTTTGTTTTTAGACCGTTTATCTTTAGTCGCCTCCCAAAAACAAACAAAACCCCTCTTCTTCCGCCAAAGGCAGACGCAGTTTCCAAATTCTCTTACTTTTGCACCCAAATGGGACAGAAAAAATTACAACGTTTCGCAGAAATTGAGACATTCCCGAATGTACTGATTTACCCGGAAGCCATGCCGGGCCAATGGCAGTCATTCTATAAGAATACCAATCCACTTACACTGGAGCTTGCCTGTGGAAAGGGAGATTATACTATTGGACTCGCCAGACGCTTCCCCGAAAGGAACTTTCTGGGCGTGGACCTGAAAGGTAACCGCATCTGGAGAGGTGCCAAGACCGCTATTGATGAAAAAATCAATAACGCGGCTTTCCTCCGTACCCAGATCGATAAGCTCAACAATTACTTCGCTCAGGGAGAAATCAGCGAAATCTGGATCACCTTTCCCGATCCATTCCTGCGCCAGTCCAAATCCAAAAAAAGACTGACCCACCCTAAGTTCTTACAATTATATCAACCACTCCTGGCTCCAGGTGGCACTATTAACCTGAAAACAGACTCTCCGGAGCTATATACCTTCACCCAGGAGGTGATAGAACATAGTGGCTGTACTTTGGTAGAAGATATTCCCGATATTTATGCTTTATCGGAAGTACCTGCCCTTTTACAGATCAAGACATTTTACGAAAAAATGCACCTGGAAGATGGCAGAACAATCCGCTATCTCAAATTCAGACTGCCGGAACAGCCAATGGACTGGCGATCTATAAAATTACCGTCGGATGCAGCCCCAGCTGAAGGAGGGAATTGACTTTTATTATAATGACGACGGGTACGTAGTACTCACCGCTGCTTTTCTCCTGAAAAGGGGGTATTGCTGCGGGAATGGTTGCAGACACTGTCCATACAATTACGAAAAAGTTCCGGAACCCCGCAGAACCGATCTACTTGCTGCCCGGAAGTTAAATAATAAAGAAAAAGGCTGAGATCGACAGCCTTTTTCTGTTCTTGGCACGGAAAGTGCCCGTTAAGTGTGACAATTCCGTAACCTTAAAAGGTGTACTTTGGCGTCCGCCGGGAAAAATGGTTTTATTACAATGAGAGACGCTGTTGAACATCAACTTACTACTAGTCAACCTACTAGCATGTCAGTACTCAAACTAAAACTGGATCAGGACCAATTAGTGGAAGACTTCTTCGGATCGACCCAATTAATTGGCATCGTGTCTTCTGCACGGGATTATCAGGTGTGCTGGCAGGTAAATCGGGATCTGCACTATGATTTCAGGGTGAACAATTCACTTGAAATCAACCTGACCAAAAACCAGCGGTCGTTTTACTTCAGTGTATTTGAATTTGAAGAACCGACCAAATCGGCAGCCCATTATTTCTACAATAATCACTGCCAGGCAGAATTCCTGCTCCCCGAGCTGAAAAATGTAGATTATCTCTGGCTTATAAAAGGAGATTACTACCAGCAGCAGGATGTCAAAAAATTAATCGGCCAATTACGTCATGTGGAGCCGGTACAATTAGTATCTTTATTGGATATTAGAAAGCTCGAAAACAAGATGAACCTCATCTTCTAACCGTAACCAACCGGTTTTCCTCACCGAATCACACTATTGCATGAACAGTCAATTGTTTCATGATTAAAATCTTTTTGTTATGTGGCAGGAGAAAGACAATCAATTATATCGTGCCTTTAATTTCAAAGACTTTAAAGAAGCATTCTCATTTATGACGAAAGTGGCACTGATAGCAGAAAAAATGGATCATCACCCCAATTGGAATAACGTCTATAATAAGGTGGAGATTTACCTGAGCACGCACGACGCCGGGGACACCGTCACCGACAAAGACCATGCGCTGGCAAAAGCTATCGATAGTTGCCTATAAATTTTATACTTAAACAGTGATTCGGATCTCTTTCTTATTACTGTTGTTTTGTTACTCCAATATAGCCCTGGGCCGTATAACCACAAAAGACACACTGGTAGCAGATTTCAGCAATCTCCCACCCGGTTTGGACCTGCGGCCCTGGTTATTGAGTATGGAAGATATGGAGGGACAGGTAACACCACAACAGATACCTATTTTAAATTTCGTCCACAATAACACCCTTTTCCACGATTCAAAGAAGAACAATGGAAAAGGTCATAATTGCTGGCTGCGACTGTCTGTAAAAAATACAGGCAGCGAAGATTCTGTACTTTCCCTCTTCGCAGGGTGGCATGATCATATGTACTGGTATGTACAGGAAGGCCAGCAATTACGCCTGCTGGTGCAGACAGGCATGATGCTGGACAGAGAGGATATTCGCCGTTGGGAACATTATGCTTTTCCTGTTCATGTGCCCCCTGGTCAAACCCGTACCTTCTATTTACATATCAATAATCAGTTCTTTAACGAAAACCCACTCATGCCTGTATTGTACGACGCCATGCAATACAATAATTTCCGGAATGCCACACTCGCGCACTTCCGTAAGGAAGCAGCCATGATATTTATGCTGCTGGGCATGCTGCTGGTTTGCCTTACCATCGCGGTTATTAACTATATCCAACTGCCGGATCGCTCCTATCTATATTTTGCTGCCTATATGCTGGGCCTGATCTTATTTTTTGCGTTGCGGCTGGATAGTAAACCTTATCAGCTATCCGTGTTCTATAACTGGCCCATGCTGAAATATTACTGGGATGTTCCAGCTTTGTTATTCTGTTTCTATCTCATGTACCTCGCCTTTGGAAAATCGTTCCTCAACCTGCAGGAACGATATCCATTTATGGAAAGGCTATTCAATATATTTGCTTCCTGCATAGGCGGTATCATCATCATTTGCTTTTACTGCATAGCCAGAGGAATGTATCAGGTGCCAGGTATGATCTACAGTTATGTCTATCTCGCTACCCTCCTCCCCTTGCTGGCTGTATTTGCAGCGCTGGCAAAGCGTTCCCGCCATCATCCACTGGTACGGTTTTTCCTCTTTGGGTCGCTGTGTTTTTACATGGCAAGTTTCGGTTCCTTCCTCATGCTGATACGTCCTTTGGGCCTGATCAGTGCACTGGGAGAATTGTCGGCCCCCTCCCTGCTGATCATCTTAGGAGTATTGCTGGAATCTATGTTCTTCCTCGCAGGACTGAGCTACCGCAATAAACTGGTGCATCACGAAAGAACACGTACACAGGAATTGCTGATCAAACAGCTGAACAAGAACAAAGAGCTGCAACATAAGCTCAACGAGCAACTGGAAGAACTGGTAAAAGAACAGACCACAGAAATTCTTCGCAAAAAACAGGAGCTGGAAGAACAACGTAAAATACATCTGGAAACAGAATACAATAAAAAACTGACGGAAATAGAACTAAAGGCGATCCGTGCACAGATCAATCCACACTTTATATTCAACTGTCTCAATTCTATTCAGCTGTTCGTAATGCAGCGGGATTATGAATATGCACAAAAGTACCTGTCCGATTTCTCCTACCTGATCAGGAAAACACTGGATTTCTCCCGGCGAAATTTCATATCATTAGCAGATGAAATTGCGTATCTCAATACTTATCTTGGTCTGGAAAAGATGCGATTTGAAAACAAGATGGAATATGAGTTGCAGGTAGACCCGCTCATTGCAACGGCAGAACTGGAAATACCAGCTATGCTGCTGCAACCGTATGTAGAAAATGCGGTAAAATATGGAATGACGAATTCCCAAAACCATATCGGACAATTGCTTATACAATTTAACCAGGTAGAGCCGGATATGCTGGAATGCCTGATTGAAGACAATGGCATTGGCATAACCAAATCTAAATCCATGCGTCAGTTGCCAAAGCACCATCAATCATCCGGAATGGAGATCAGTTCTAACCGTGCTGAGTTGCTCAACAAGATGTACAACACAGGAATTCACATAGACATCATTGATAAATCGGAGAAAAATTCTGTGGAAAGTGGTACTATTGTAAGGATACTTATTCCCCAATTGTAAGCCAACTACTACTCTTTATACTTATATGATAAAGGCTGTAATTATAGATGACGAGCGCAATAGCCGGGACATCATTTCCCTGATGCTGGAAAAGTATTGTCCGCAGGTACAAATTGTAGCTACTGCTTCTGACTGTGCAGATGGTATTGCTACTATCCGGGAATTCCAGCCCGAGTTGGTTTTTCTCGACCTTGAAATGCCTGATGGAACAGGGTTTGATGTATTACTGGGCACGCAGGATGTACCACCATTTGAGGCGGTATTTGTCACAGCATTTGAGAAAAAATTTCTGCATACCATCCGCTTCAGTGAAGTGGAAATTATATTAAAACCAATAGACAGGGAAAGTTTAACTACCGCTATTGGTATTATCAGTGCACGCCTGACAGCCGGGAAGAGTAAAGACCGGTATAAGGTACTGCTGGGAAATTTTAATAACGGACGAAATACAAGTACGGAGCTGGTATTGCCACAGGCAGAAGGAGATGATAAAACGATCGCCCTGTCTACTATCACCTATCTTGAAGCATCGGGCGATAAGACAATATTCTATCTGGACGATCATCATCAGGTACAGGCAAACCGGCCATTCAGGTATTATGCTGATCTATTCAGCACACTGCGGTTTTACCAGGTCAACAACCTGCAAATGGTGCAGATGAGCCAGATCGGCCATGTAAGTATGGAAGGAGGAAATGTAATAATGAGAAATGGCGTGGCACTGGAAATAGCGGAGCGGCGGAAGAAGGACTTAGTATTACACCTGAAACAATACAAATAACTATCATCTGAATAAAAAAGAGCCTGCATCATTCTTATGACGCAGGCTCTTTTCATTTACTTACGGTTGGGAGCTCTTATCCGTTCATAGAGATCAGGAACTCTTCATTATTTTTAGTCCCCCTCATGTGCTGTAACATGAAGTGCATGGATTCTTCAGTATTCATATCCGCGAGGTGATTGCGGAGAATGTGCAGGCGTTTCAGATGATCCTTATCGAGGAGCAGATCATCACGGCGGGTAGAGGAAGCTGATACGTCGATAGCAGGGAAGATACGTCTGTTCGCCAGTTTACGATCCAGTTGTAATTCCATGTTACCGGTACCTTTGAATTCTTCAAAGATTACTTCATCCATTTTAGAACCAGTATCGATCAGTGCAGTAGCGAGGATGGTGAGTGAACCACCATTTTCTATTTTACGTGCTGCACCAAAGAATTGTTTTGGTTTCTGCATAGCGTTTGCTTCCACACCACCACTCAATACTTTACCGGAAGCAGGAGCTACGGTATTGTGCGCACGGGCGAGACGGGTGATGGAATCCAACAGAATCACTACATCGTGTCCGCATTCTACCAGGCGTTTTGCTTTTTGCAGAGCGATAGCAGAAACTTTTACGTGCTTTTCAGCTGGTTCATCGAAAGTTGAAGCGATTACTTCTGCTTTTACGCTACGTTCCATATCGGTTACCTCTTCCGGACGCTCATCTATGAGCACTACCATCAGGTAAACTTCCGGGTGGTTCGTTGCGATTGCGTTTGCTACTTCTTTCAGCAACATGGTTTTACCAACCTTAGGTTGTGCTACGATCAGACCACGCTGACCTTTACCGATAGGGGTAAACATGTCCATGATGCGGGTAGAGTAGTTATTAGAAGTAGTAGTAAGACGCAGTTTTTCGAAAGGAAACAGTGGTGTCAGGTAATCGAAAGGTACGCGGTCACGTACTTCTTCAGGTGATTTACCATTGATTGTTTCTACTTTCAGGAGAGCGAAGTATTTTTCACCTTCTTTAGGAGGTCTAACGGAACCTTTAACGGTATCGCCTGTCTTCAGACCGAATAATTTAATCTGTGAAGGAGACACGTAAATATCATCAGGAGAGCTGAGGTAGTTATAATCGGAAGAGCGGAGGAAACCATAGCCATCAGGCATCATTTCCAGTACACCTTCACTAACGATAATACCATCAAATTCTATATTGAAAGCAGGTTCTTTCTGCTTGCTGTTGAAACGTTGTTTCTGCGGCACGATAGGCTCTTCCGGCATTACGAAGTCGTCGTCGTCATCCTCGTCTTCCTCTTCCTCGTCATCTTCTTCCTCTTCCACTACTTTCTTTGCAGCAGCAGGAACAGGTGCCTTGGTATTAGTCATTACTTCTTCCTCTTCATCCTCCTCGTCTTCAGTAAACTGAGGGATGATTTCATCGTCGTCGTCATCAAATGTAAGGGAAGGAATACTATCCAGGTCTATATCGAAGTTCTTCTTTTTGGGTTTGTTTTCGGATGCCTTAGGTTCTTCAACTTCTTTAGCTTTATTGAGAGTTCCAGGTTTTCTGCCGCGTTTTGGTTTTTCATCTGATGCGGCTTCTGCTACTGGTTCTTCGTGATCGTGTTCGTCTTCTTTTTTTGTTGATTTCCGTTTACGTGTCTTCTTTTCTTCTCCATTGGCCGGGTTACCTTCTGAGGCCATTACTGCCTGCTTGTCGAGAATTTTGTAGATAAGATCCTGTTTGCTCAGTTTTTTGGCGTTTGGCACATCCAGTTTCTCTGCAATGTCAAGCAGCTCAGGAACGAGCATGTCGTTCAGTTGTAAGATGTCGTACATCATCGTGTGTTGTCAAATTTTAGAAGTGTTGCAAGGTGGGTACCACTACATACCAACATACACCAATTACAAAATAATTGTTTTTTGAGTCCAATAAATTTAATCTGGTTATTAAATCTGATAGGGAATGTTGAGTTTAGGACTGCCGATTAGGATGGAAATTTGAACTTAATCAGACAGATTGTAACGCAAGATTAAAACAACTTTCTCTATTATCCAAAAAAAAAGCAGGTTCCAAAAAGCCTGTAATCCGGCACTGAGGCAGCTTGGAGAGCGGTTTCAGGAAGGAAAACACCGTCCCACAGCCTGTCTCCGGATATGGTCCCGCATATTGCCAGCAACATTCCTGCCAAATCCGGGATGGCAGTATTTTTCCACATTTAACATTTTATTTGGAAACCGGGACTTAGGGTTAAATTTTCCATTTCGGTGTCAAACCGCCTAAAGTCGAAACCCAGTGTTATGCAGTATGCTTCCTATCACTTAAATTTGCAGTCCTAAAATATAACATATATGAGCCAAAGAACGAAGGTCAGGCAGATACTGCTTGACGACAAAACAGACTACAACGTAGTGGTAAAAGGTTGGATACGGTCTTTCCGTAACAATCAGTTTATAGCGTTGAACGATGGCTCTACCAATAATAATATCCAGATTGTATTGGATCAGAATTCCGTTTCTGCTGAACTGATCAAGCGCCTTACCACTGGTGCAGCCATCAGCGTATCTGGTACAGTGATCCCTTCTCTGGGTAAAGGCCAGCGCGTAGAAATAAAAGCAGTAGAACTGGAAGTACTTGGCGACTGTGATGGTGAAAAGTATCCCCTGCAGCTGAAAAACCGCCCGAGCCTGGAATATCTGCGCGAAATTGCACACCTGCGTTTCCGCACCAACACCTTTGGGGCTGTATTCCGCCTGCGTCATGCATTGGCTTTTGCTGTACACAAGTTCTTCAACGAAAAAGGCTTTGTATACCTGCACACCCCCATCATCACAGCTTCTGATGCTGAAGGTGCCGGCGAAATGTTTCGCGTAAGTACCCTGGATCCTAAAAATCCCCCACTGACGGAAAACGGGGACATCGATTATAAAGAAGATTTCTTCGGTAAAGCAACCAACCTGACCGTATCCGGCCAGCTGGAAGGCGAACTGGGAGCAATGGCATTTGGTGATATCTACACCTTCGGCCCCACCTTCCGTGCGGAAAACTCCAATACAGCCCGCCACCTTGCTGAGTTCTGGATGATCGAGCCAGAAATGGCTTTCTATGACCTCGAAGACAATATGAACCTGGCAGAGGCTTTCATCAAATCCGTAATCGGTTATGCACTGGAAAATAACAGGGAAGACCTCGAATTCCTGGCTACCCGTCTCGCCGAAGAAGAAAAACAAAAACCACAGCAGGAAAGAAGTGATATGGGCCTGATCGAAAAACTGGAATTTGTACTGAACAACGAATTCCAGCGCCTCACCTACACTGAAGCAATCGACATCCTGAAAAACAGTAAGCCAAATAAATCCCAGAAGTTCAACTACCTGATCGAAGAGTGGGGTGCTGACCTGCAAAGTGAACACGAACGCTACCTGGTAGAAAAACACTTCAGGAAACCAGTGATCCTGACCGATTATCCTGCTGCCATCAAGGCCTTCTATATGAAGCAGAACGAAGATGGTAAGACTGTAAGAGCCATGGATATCCTCTTCCCCGGTATCGGTGAAATCGTAGGTGGTTCACAGCGTGAAGAAAACTATGATAAGCTGGTAAGACGTATGGAAGAAATGAAACTGCCTGTGGAAGAAATGAGCTGGTACCTGGATACAAGACGCTTTGGTAGCGCACCTCATGCCGGTTTCGGTTTAGGGTTCGAAAGACTGGTATTGTTCGTTACTGGTATGGGAAATATCAGAGACGTTATTCCTTTCCCAAGAACACCCAAGAGTGCAGAGTTTTAATTTATAATATGCACAATATTTAGAATGGCTCCGGATCTTTCATCCGGGGCTATTTTTTTTACATTACCCCTGATTGACTTTATGGAATATCGTTACGGCCGCGTCTATATTATAAATCTTTTGTTATGGCTGAAATGAACACCCAATCCAACCCTGGCAAACAAAGAGGTGGCCAGCGTGCTAAAAAACTGAGTACCCGGGTTGATATGACCCCGATGGTAGACCTGGGATTCCTGCTCATCACTTTCTTTATGTTGACCACTACCCTGCTGCAACCCAAAACCATGGACCTTATCATGCCCCGCGAAGACGGCGAGCCTCAATCACTGGCCGAAAGCAATGCTATGACCGTATTGCTTGGCGGGAATAATAAAGTCAGGTATTATGAAGGCATGTATCATCCCGAAGACGTGAAAACCACGACCTATGGCCACATCAGAGAGGCGATCATCAAAAAGAGAGAAGACATTCTGAAGAAAACCGGCGACAATAAACTGATGGTTTTAATCAAAGCCACCAACGACGCCAACTACAAAAATGTAGTAGACATCATGGACGAAATGCTGATCAATCGTGTAGACCGCTATGCCATGGTAGACATCACTGACGAAGAAAAAGCATTACTGAAATAGGCATTTTCGATACCTTAGTAATGTAAATCGCATTAACTATGGTAACAACTCACTCCATCCCTGTTGTAGACCTCGCCGCCTTTACCAAAGGCGACGCCGCCAGCAAAGCAGCCTTCGTGCAGCAGCTGGGTAAAGCTTACGAAGAAGTAGGATTTGTAGCAGTTAAAAATCACGGTATTCCTGACAAACTGATTGAAGACCTGTATAAGTATGTACAACAGTTCTTCTCACTGCCAGCTGATGTAAAGCGCAGTTACGAGATGCCGGAACTGGCTGGCCAGCGTGGTTATACCTCATTTGGTAAAGAACATGCAAAAGGATTTGACGCACCCGATCTGAAGGAATTTTTCCAGTTTGGACAAACTGTTACAGACGGTGATCCAATTGCCAAAGAATATCCAGACAACGTAGCCGTAAAAGAACTACCAGCTTTTACTCCTACCTGCACAGAAGCCTATAAAGCTTTTGAAACATCAGGTATCTCCCTGTTACAGGCCATTGCACTGTATCTGGGCCTGGATGAGCATTACTTTGACCACTTTGTTCATAATGGTAACTCCATCCTGAGAGCAATCCATTATCCTCCTATCAAGGAAGAACCTAAGTCTGCCATCCGCGCAGAACAGCATGAAGACATCAATCTCATTACCCTGCTGGTAGGTGCTTCTGCCGATGGTTTGCAGATCCTGGATAAGCAGAATAATTGGGTACCGGTGACTTCTCTGCCTGAACAGATCGTAGTGAATGTGGGAGATATGCTGCAAAGACTTACGAACAATAAGCTGAAGTCTACCACCCACCGCGTGGTAAATCCACCTCGTGAACTATGGGGCACCAGCCGTTTTTCAATTCCGTTCTTCCTGCATCCTAAATCAGAAATGCCGCTGAACTGTCTCGAAAGCACCATTGATGCCCAACATCCAAGAGAGTATGAACCGATTACCGCGGGAGAATACCTGGATGAACGTCTGAGAGAAATAGGACTGAAGAAATAATACCATTTTCAAGTAGCCGGCCACCTCTGGCCGGCTTTTTTATGATAAATATCATGGTTAGCCCAACAAAATCAACCTTTTGTCGCATAAGAGTTTGATTTCTTCAATATTTTATTGAAATTCGGGCAGCCGTAATTTCCCACATAGTGTTTCTTCGTCATATTCCGTTCCTTCGGGCTGTCTTTTTACACAGTTTAACAGCCTATGGTGGCCCGCAAGGTCACCTGGCAATGATGTTGAAAACATTCGTCCAGCAAAGAAGGGATGTGACAGAGCAGGAGTTGATGGAATACAATGCCTTCTGCCAGCTACTACCAGGAGCATCTTCTTCACAAACCCTCACCCTCATCGGTTATAAACGCGGTGGCGTACCGCTGGCAGTTGTTACCCTACTTATCTGGATCGCTCCTGCCTGTTTCCTGATGGGATCTCTCAGCTTCCTTTTACAATACTTCGATCAGAAAGCCCTGCATACGGACATCTTCAAATACGTGCAACCCATGGCGGTAGGTTTCCTCATCTTCGGCAGCCTCCGTGCTTTCAGTATCAGTATCAGGAACCTGGCGACCTTTATCATCATGGTGGTCGCATTATTAACGGCTATTTATCTGAAGTCTCCATGGACCTTTCCGGCATTAATTATCCTGGGTGGTATTGTTTCAAACTTCAGTAACAAACGTATTCCAGATATTCCTGACCAACCTAAAAAGATACAGTGGACAAACATCTGGTTGTTTGCCACACTCTTTATACTGGCGGGTGTGTTCTCCGAAGTAGCGCGTACGCATAACTGGATTACCCGTCGTCCATTCAACCTGTTTGAAAACTTTTATCGTTTCGGCAGCCTTGTATTTGGAGGCGGAGATATCCTGATTGCAATGATGTTGGAGCAGTATGTAACCCGCTCAAAATCGGCGTTTATGAGCGCGGAAGAACTGCTGACAGGTGCTGGTATTATGCGTGCATTACCGGGTCCTACCTTCTCTATTACCGCTTATGTGGGG